>Ga0214542_1000778_pt1 | contig 61065 bp, 31 predicted proteins | sample CNSS1metaG_FD_160096 | JGI IMG/M metagenome (GOLD analysis project Ga0214542, IMG submission 160096) | Root nodule microbial communities from cowpea collected in UCLA plant growth center, Los Angeles, California, USA - CNSS1 | ecosystem: Host-associated > Plants > Roots > Nodule | place: USA...
ATGATTCCGTTGGTATGATTTTTAAATTTTTTTTATAAAAAATATTTAATTGATATATGGAACAATAAAAAAATGGGTATGGGTATGGGTATAAGAAAATACCCGTTACCCGGTGGGGATGGGGATGAGTCAAAAGTTGTATACCCGTTGGGTTTGGGGATGGGGATGAGAATGAATTTTTATTATGGGGATGAGGATGAGATCATGATACCCGTACCCGCCCCGCCCCGTTGCCATCCCTAATCTTCATCCAAGTATTTACATGTAAATTTTAAAAAGATCTAAACTTTTTACGGATCTTTAAAAATCAAGATAACCCTGCCTAATAGAATTTGTTGGAATTGTCATTTGCGCACTAAATTAAACATAATAAAAGGGTATAATAACTTGAGTAAAAATAAGTTATTTTACAATTTTTATTCCATTCTCTTTTATGTTGAATTTGTTGCAAATGATTTGATTTAATCTGTTAGTTGATTCCATTTACATTATGATTATTTTACATATTATTGTTTATATATTTTATAGTAAAAATGTTATGAATAAAAAATAATTATATAAAATTAATAAGATAAAATATATTATTTATTATGTACACCCAGTTAAAACATGGATCAATAGAGTAAAAATAATACTTGAACTTAAATTCCTTTAACGAATATTCAACTTTTACGTTTTGTTCATTTGATTTGTGAAAGTTTAACAAGTGAATCATCAAATCTTGTTTTAAACTACGCTACGGGTGGTTTGGTTCATTCCTTTTCTAAAGTCGATGAATATTGCCTACATCCTGTAACTGTCATTTTTAATATATTTATTTCTTTGACTTTGTCAAACCACACACACAATCATGTGTTGTTTTATATCATATATATATATATATATATATATATATATATATATATATATATATATATATATATATATATATATATATATATATATATTGCAGTTAAGATCTGTCTTGTCAGCCCATATCAGCATTTAAAGAACTAATATTAAAATAAAATGTCAAACTTCAGAAAATAATAGTTAAAACATTGGTATTCAAGACCCCACCATTTCCTTAATTTGAAAAGTCAATATCTGATAAAACTATTCAGAACAACGTCAAGTAATCACATGTGTGATTCAATACTTCAGACAGAGCTTTGAAATATTTGCATATTTGTTGAAATATGTGAATTTTGGTTTGAGTACACTTAAAACACACCATATAATATGATGGAGCGTTTCTTGATACGGTATAATAAAACTTCTAATCAAGCTTTTGGGGGGTATGAACATCTTTAATTATAATCTCAAATATGGTTTTGTAACGTGTGATCATCATAACGGTTATATTAATAAAAAATATCAATATATTTTATAAATTTTGTTTTATCTTAACACCTGGTATTCAAATTTTGAAAAAAATAGTGTTGTACTCGTGTTTTGTAATAGTTGTTGAGGTGGCGAGGTTGAAGGTTCATAAGGAAGACCAAGATTGGAACAAGAAACGCAAATATCGTCCAATTCAGCTGCTATTGAAAATTCAGAAGGTCAATCGATAAAGTGAATATTAAAAAAGAACAACGTCATGGCATTGATCACTTATATCGTAGACCTATACCCTTCTTTCATTTCTCATTTTCTCTGCTTCTTCTATGGCTAATTTGGTAATGAATGATGATGAAAATGCTCCAATTACCTTCTTATTCCTTGCATCAATGTTCTTGGTCTTGGTGGCATCAACCAGTTCCCAAGAAGAGAACAAACACGAAGAGTGTAGCAAGCCATTCAGCTGCGGACAAATATCCATCTACTACCCTTTCTGGGGAGGGAGCAGACCCAGTTATTGTTCCAGCAATCACCAATTCAAGCTCAACTGTGAGGGTAATCAAAACTCCACCCTTCAACTTGGCTCACAAACTTTCCAAGTTCTTCACTTTGATCCAGTTCAGTACACCGTGAAAATGCTTCGAACGGGCCTTGTCTATGATAATTGCTCTTCCTCGGCCGTGACCAACAACACCGTGGATTCAAATCTCTTTAGCTACTCGAATGTTAGGAACATCACCATCTACTATGGTTGTCCCTACTCCCTGATTTCAAACACCACACGCTCTTTTCAATGCAAGGATGATGGCAACAAGAGTGCATTCTATGGGGACCCTGCAACTGAGAAAGTCCAAGACTGTGATGGAGCTAGGATTGAAGTGCAAGTAGCACAGGAACTTGACCCTGATGGGGGAATTCAAGGACTCAACAAAGCCTTGAGTGAAGGGTTTGAAATACATCTTATTTCAGAGACACAAGTTCAGCAGTGCTTAGAATGCATTTTAACTAATGGAACATGTGGGGCTAATGATGAGTCTCAGTTTTCATGTTTCTGCCCCGATGGAAGTGAAGGTTTAAATTGCTCTGGTCATAATAGTATGTCTTCTATCTCTTCTCTTATTCTCTTCATTCATGTGTCCTTCATGCATATGGAATAGATATATTTTGTTTGTGTGATTGAAATCTGTAGAAATGGCTGTTTAGAAATCTGTAGAACTAGGAACCCAGTAAAAAATAACCATTGACCAAGTCAGAGAACAATTTTGTTGTAGCTAATTAGATGAAAATATTGCTGGTGTTCAAAGATGTTACAGGAACCTATGATTAGGATTTAGGTGGCTGATGAATCTTCAAAGTTGTTGACTCTTTTTTGTGGGTTATGGGTGGCAAATAATGTTGCTTCTAGTTTAGGAAGCTTCACAGAAATCCTCCTCTTAATTCTTCAGAATTTTCTGTGAACACAGAATAATATGATTAGGTTGTGTTTCGACATTTATTATTCACGTTTATTTTTGTCTTTTTGTGGTGTTAATTTGGTGCTCACAACGTATTTCTAAAGTGATGTTATATCTTCTTCTGAATTTGTCAATAATGGTCTAATTATAAATTCCATTCTTTAATTTGGTTCTTTTCTTTTCTCCCTATCCATCTAAATATCCAGATTTTATATAGTGCAACTCAGTGTGAAACTGTTTTGGTTTGTTGACTTTGACGATAAGTTGCTTATCATTCTCTTTTTATATAGTTTACTCATTACCTAACTCATCAAAAATTAGTTATTTTTCTTCTATATCCTCCTTGAATTTTCATGATTTTCCATAAACTGTTCTCACTCCTGTTTGTCTTCTATGACTGTCTCAGGCGATACATGGAACTGGCAAAGGAAGCTGGTTATAGGTAATAAATATTGCATTATCCTTGAAAGAAAATTCACAATGTTGTACAGATTTCATTAATACATTTATACTAACTGAAAATTTGAATTCTGGGTAGGTGTTGCTGCTGCTGTGATGAGTGGAATTGTAGTTGGCCTTGGCTTTTACATATATTATGGTCGTCTAAAGAAGAATCATCTTCATGCAGTAACATCTTCTGTACTATATAATCCTAAAGGAGTCTCACGTAGTTCTTCTTTAGAAGACTCTGAGAAGGGAAGTAAATACTTTGGAGTCCACTTCTTCACCCATAGTGAACTTGAAGAGGCCACAAACTTCTTTAATCCTGACAGAGAACTAGGAGATGGAGGATTTGGAAAAGTGTATTTTGGTAAAACTCATCACCCTTTCTTATAAGCATTCACTAAGCATCAATTTTGTCCCTGAGACATTCACAATTTATCTTGTTCTTGGTCACACAAGCAATATTAGTATGTAACACTTAAAGGATCTGGTGTTGGCATTGTGTAGGGAAACTTCAGGATGGACGATTAGTTGCAGTGAAGAGAATGTACGAGAACAGTTTGAAAGTTGAGCAATTCGTGAATGAAGTGGAGATCTTAACTGGCTTACACCACCAGAACCTTGTGTCTCTATATGGATGCACTCCTCGCAACAGCAGAGAACTTCTTCTGGTGTACGAATACATTCCAAATGGAACTGTCGCTGATCATCTTCATGGTCAAAGAGCAAAACCTGGCACACTCCCTTGGCACATAAGAATGAACATTGCCATTGAAACTGCTAGTGCATTGGTATATCTCCACGCTTCTGATATCATCCACAGAGACGTAAAAACCAGCAACATTCTCCTCGACAACCACTTCAGTGTGAAAGTAGCCGATTTTGGCCTCTCACGCCCCTTCCCAATCCATGCCTCACACGTTTCCACCGCCCCACAAGGAACTCCTGGTTATGTGGATCCAGAGTATCACGAGTACTACCAACTCACCGATAAGAGTGATGTTTATAGCTTCGGGGTGGTGCTGATTGAGCTCATATCTTCCATGCATGCGGTTGATATCTCAAGGCGTAGGCACGAGATCCACTTGTCCAACATGGCCATCAAGAAGATCCAAAGTGGTGCGTTGCATGAGATTGTGGATCCAAGTTTAGGGTTTGAGTCGGATTTCAAGGTGAGGAAAATGATCAATGCAGTGGCTGAGTTGGCGTTTCAGTGCTTGCAGAGTTCCAATGTGAGGCCCTCTATGGCAGAAGTGTTGGATAGACTTGAGGATATAAGAAGTGATGGGAAGTATAAGAGCAAGCATGAGGTGCTTGATATATCAGAAGATCATGCTGCTTTGCTCAAGAATGAACCTCCTCCTCCTTCACCTGATTCAAATTTCCAAACTGTAGTATAGTTGACTAGTCCATGATTTACATTAGCTGGTGTACATAGAATGATAGAGCTGATTCATTTTGTTATCAAGGTTTACTCCCAATAATATTTTTTATTGCTATTCTTTTATGCTTATGGGGACATGTTTTGATATCTCAGGGGTTAAAGAACGAATCACATATTTTTTCTTCCTCTTTGTGATAGAGTGTTCCCCAAAATGTGTCCTAAGGGTTTTGTGTAGACTAAAACTACCAAAGTTTATATGGGAAAGAAATGAATTATATAAAAGTAGTAAAACTTGTTAAGAAGTTGTCCAAGATCATTGGTGTGTTGTAAAGAAATGATTAATGTTTTTTTTTTTTTTCAGTCCAAGTTATGTCGTCCCACCTTTAGAACGCGCTGTTCTTTTAAACTTTGAGAATTGTTACAAAAGACTTTAGGATATCACTTACAACCACTATATCAAACGATTATTGATATCTATGATGTCCATACATACATGAATATGGATATATATATATATATTAAAATCTAATAATTATATTTTATAATAAGAAAAATAAAAGAAATATTTAAAATATCATAATGTATGAGTCTTATATATGTTAATTTTCATCAAAAAATATAACTTCTAATTCTGATTCATCGAGAGATAGGTTAGCAATATCAAGAATTTCATTGTTATCCAATGAAAAGTCATCCCTAGCAATATCTCATAGGCTAATTTCCTTTTCCTTATATTTTGAGGAGTTTCTTGAAAGAAAATGAAGATTACTATGGATAAATACTAAATTTTCTGCCCTTTTAGGTGTCATCTTATTTCTTTTTAAATAATGTATAAAAGAGTAGGGGCTCCAATTTCTTTCACAACAAGAAGAAGGACATGCTTGTCCAAGTAGCTTAAGAGCTATATTTTGAAGTATTGGTGTATGAGATCCATCATGACTTTGCATCCATTTTGCCTCTATCCCTTAAAGAGTCCTCATCTGCAAAATCTCCCAATTTACCTGAAAAGTTTGCAAACTCTAGATTCACTTCTCTCCTCACATCAGCATCATCAAACTATCCCTTAAAACATTTTTTTCCTTTCTTGAGTAAGTTCCAAATCTTTATGTGGGACTGTCACAACCGAAATCGTGACGGGATGACGAACCAAAAAATAAAATTTGTAAAAAGAGATTTTGGAGTCGCCACCATAGTTATTATAGGAAACTATGGAAAACCAAAAAAAGGAGCAAGGTCTACGAAAAAAGAGATTGGGGGTACGGGGTTAATTACGCGTAGGGAAAGTGTTAGCACCCTACAACGCCCATCCTAAGACGGTACCTTTAATAAAAATACAAATTGATGTGGTCTCCTTTAAATATTTATTTTAAAAAAATAAATAAATAAATAAATAAATAAATATAAGTAAATAAAATAAAATAAATTAATAAATTAATAAAAATAAATAAATAAATAAAAATAAATAAAGATGACAAAGAAAAACAAAGGAAACAATTTTTTTTTTTTTGTTTTTTGGGCCCGACAAGGATTACTCCTTGTTCCTACGTACCTCCATTCATAATGGAGAATTAGGGTCACGTAGTTCTTTATGAAAAAAAAAATTGAAAAAACAATCTGTTCGAAGAGGTTGATATCACTTTATTTAATATTTGAAAATTTTGTATTTATTTTAGTAATCTTATAGAAAAGAGAAGGTATTAAGTACTAAGATGACGCGAGCGGTCACACGAGAACTTATACATTATAAAAGTTAAAAGGGTATTTAAATTATTTATTTGTTATTACTTCCTTTAAAAAAACTTCCGAAATAAGACATTGATACCCAACAAAATGTGACTATTATATATCCACAATTTATGAAAACATTAAAAAAATAAATAAATAAAAGATTAGGAAATAACGTTTAGGATTAAACATATTATTTTAATATGAAAAAGTTTTACAACCCTTAACATGAAAAAAAAATATGGCACAACATATTCATACAATGTCACAACCCAAAGCAATCAACAAAACATTAATTATAAAACTAATGAACCCAAAAAAGCATGACAGTAATGTTTTTTCCATATAAAAAAAGACATAGTGAAAACATTAAATTCAACCAAGATCAAAAACACATATCGAGAAATATTGCATAACACAATAAAAAAATTTGCGAACATGAACGGGAGATCGTACTTACAATAGTTGCGTTGGAACGTTAAGGAGCACACTGGCGGAACATAAACATGACAGAGGGGAGCCATGGCTCCGCCATTGATTTTTTTTTACTTTATTTTTTACATATTTAAAAAAATAATATTTATATATTTATATTATATTTATATTAATTTTAATGATTTTTATTTTATTTTATTTTCTATATATTTTGAAAAAATATATTTATATATTATTACTTTATTTATATTAATTTAGTTTGAAAAAGTTTTTTTAAAATTTAAAAATCACGTTTTTTCTCTCTATTATATTTTTTTATATTTTTTCATTTGGCTTCTATCTTTTTTATGTCTCCATCTCTTTTTCTTTTCTTATTTCCATCTCAATTTTTACCATCAATTCTTTATTATTTTCAAAATCAAATTGTACTACGGCAAGATTAAGAAGTTAAGGAACATTTTGGGTCGAACAATTTCTTCTTTTGAGTAAATTCATTTTTTATCCTTTTTTTTTCGAAGCAATATATTTTCTTCTTATATGAGACTTTTCTATACTCTAGGCATATCTCAATCTCTTAGAGATCATAAAATCATGCTCTAATTGTTTATCAAACTCTTATTTATGTAGCTAAATTTATTTTAGACTTTGAAGTTGTGTAATGGAGAGCAAGATTAGTACTCTAGGTAAGGGAAGCTAATCAATTATTAGTTTTCTTAAAATATTAAGTCTTGCTTTTAAGATTTAATTTGGGATATTCATAATTTTATCTTTTTGTAAATAGGTCAGAGAGGTGACAAATTTATATTAAAAAAATTATGGCAAAGAGTAGAAGAATTGATTCTTTTTTTTTCAAGAGAAAGAGTAGTGATGAAGATGAAAAAAATGCATCTACATTATCTAAAATTGAGAAACTTTATGAGAATCCAAAACTTAAAGAAAACGAAAAACAACTCTCTAAGGTTCCTAAAGTTACATATAAAGAATTTGAAAATGCTTTAGAACGTGGTCACGTCTTCCAATTTGGTAATACATATAAGGTAACTCTTTTTTAATATATTATTGTTGATGATAAATTTTATATTACTCTTTCATATATATTTATTGTCATATTGTTTGGATTCTATTATCATGAGTGTTTGTTTTGAATAAAAAAAAATCTAAAAAACTGAAATTTTTTAATTTAAAAAAATAATTTATATATAACAAATATAATTTGGGCCCCCTAAAATTTGTGTTCAAGTTCCGCCACTGAAGGAGCACGTGGGGTGGCGATTGAAGGTGAGTGGATTTTTTATGTGCGAGGGTTAAAAGAGAATGTGTGCTTAGGGTGAGAGAGGTCTCTAGAAATTTTTGAGAGAGAAAAACTTAATCGTTTTTCTTCTTTTTCTGATGGGTTTATATACACAACATTATAAATCTAATGTAATCTCGTAATAAAGGTCTGCCTTAATTACAACAAGTTTTAAAAGGCAAGAACTGGTCTTAATATTATTACAATATGGGAATCAAATCATAGAAAAACACAAAGCAAAAAATCAAACGTGATCAGCAAAATTGATTCTAATTAGTGAAAGAGATATTGTTTTGAATTATATTACTACTTCCTCTATCTGGAAAAAAGAGGTGTCATAAAATCAGAGCACAAAATCAAACGTGATCAGGACAGATTAATTATAATTACAAAAAAGATATTCTTGAGAAACATATTAATATTTTCCTCATCTGGAAAAGGAGGTGGCATAAAATCAGAGCACAAAATCAGAGTAAATAATTCTAAATATTAGAACATATTCTATTTCTAATTATTAGACTAACTTCTTAATCTGGAGCAGAAACGACAAAGCATAGACTGGAGGTGCGAAAATAAAATTGGGCTGCCATTAGTTACAAGAAAAAACGGTGTGGGTGTACAGAGTATTTTGGGCTAAAATAGAAACAAAGTCTCAAAAGAAAATACATAGAAGATTTAAACAAAATTTTTTCTTTTTATTTATTTATTATTATTATTATGCTATTATTATTATTATTTAGACAAAGGAAAAAAAACCAAAGAGAAAGCTTTTTTATTTTTTTATTTTTTTATATTTTATATTTTTTACCTTTTTTTTTGAAAAAAAAAACAAATTATTATTATTTATTTAGCCGGACGAAATTGGGTGTTGACATGAACACATCTTTGTGAGTCTTCACTTAACCATTTAGGACTATAATATCTGTAATATTAAAAATACATAAAGATATATTAACATAATATTATAAATTTTAATAAAATATAGTCATAAAGTAATTTAACTACATAATTACCTTGGATTTAAAGAATGAGCAAGGCAATGAAGAGATGTGTTACTCTTAGTCAAACGATCAATCAATATTGAATTTACTACCTCAAAAAAGGATGAATCTTCAACTTCTGTCTTCCTTTTATGTTAGTATATGATCTTTCTAACATTTTCAATCATTGATTCCCATATTTCATATACCAAGTGAAGAGTAGCCGTATTTGTATCTATTTTTCTGAGAACATCATAAATAGGAACAATAAAAGCAAGTATGTAATCAACCTTCATCCACCAATTACCAGTCAATAAAATTTCTTTCAGAAATTGTGCACTGTTCACATTGTCCTCATTATAAGAAGACCAATAATCACTAATAACCATCTCTTGGAGTCCTTTCTTCAAACGTTGAAACCTTTTGAGCATGATAATGGTGGAACCAAATCTTGTTGAAGCAATAGAAAGCAACTTCAATGAGTTGAAGGTATTGAACATTGACAATCTCATAGAGTGACTCATAATAAATTTTTTAATAAATGTAGCATCATCAACAATTTGTGTGATCCAAGAACATTATTCATAAGTATCACTATTTCTTTCACAATGTTTTGCTGCACAAATATTTTTCAATGCAAGATTCAATGTATGCACTATACAAGAAGTCCATTGGATTGAAGGAAATTTTGCTTCTATAAGCATACTTGCTACCTTACATACAGATGCATTATCAGTTATAATTTGTACCACATTTTTTTGTCCAACCTCCATAATTGCATTTCTCATGTGTTTACCAATAAAATCGTTGTCCTTTATCTCACCAGATCAATCTATTGACCTAAAAAACATTGGACCACGCTCATTGACAACCATAAATTTATAAGTGGTTTTCTTTGAGGATTAGTCCACCCATCACTAACAATTATCACACCTTTATCATTCCATGAATCTCTTATGGGTTGTAGAAGATTTTCTACGTGACTTCTTTCTTTTGAAAGTAAAAGACCTCTCAATTTATTATATGTTGGTGGTACATATCCACTTAGAAGTATTGGCAACATAAGAAAATGCACTCCTGTAGTGAGGATTTTTTGCTAGATGAAATGATAGTCCTGAAGAATAAAACATCCTTGCAATTTCACAATCAAGAGTATCTGTAACTTGAATATTGAAAGAAGCTTCTAAAGGACCTATGTGTTTTGGATTAACACTGTTATTCATCTGCTTTCCTTCATTACATACAGAGGGTAGAGAGACCTTTTTCGTCTTTGAATTTTCTATTTTTAATGTTGCTTCATTGTCTAATCTTCTAAACTCAACAAGTTTTAACATAGTCACGTTTGGACAAATTCTAACTCCTACTCTCGTAGTTTTTAGCAATTGAGATCTTACTTGAGTATAAGATCCATTGAATGATAAATCATATAAACTGCATTTAATCATATTATTTCCACCACTAGGAACTTTTCTTAACTTTATAACTTATCTCCACAAAGTTTTGTTTCATCTTCTTTTTTTATGGCTTGACTAGGTATACTCATCTTAATTTCCTATAATAAAATAAATTTTCTATTAGATTAATTTATTTGAATATAAAAAGTAATAATATCACAAATTAAAAAGAAATTATATAATTCAAATAAAAGGACATACAATATAACAATAATTATATTATTATAAAAAACTAATATTTTAATTTAAATGGGACAAATATTAAAAAACATATAATTCAAATAAAAAAAATTTAAATATAAACACGTTGATATTTTGCTATTTATTTTTATTTCCGTTTTACTTTAAACTTGTTTTTTTCATTTGAATTTATATCTTAACATTATATAAAAAGGTGTTTTAAATAAAAAAAACATAGCAATAAAAAGCTTGAAAACAATGTTATTTTTCTTCTAGTTAATTTGATCTGATAAATTTCAACAATAAATATATTGTTCTATTTAAGGTGCAATTATACAATTAATTACATAATTTTAAATTTAATATAATAAATAAATGATAAAATACAATAAAACATTAAATACTAACAATGTTAATAAAAAAAATCATTCACAAATGCAAATGTACACCGTATAAGAAAAACTACAGTAAGTTATTTTTACATAAAAAAATATGAAGGATATTTATTTAAATTATAAAAAGTAAAGTTTATAAAGTTACTTTTTCATAACCTTTTCTCCACTTTTTCAGATGTTCTTTCTCATTCCCTTCGTTCTACAACTGTAACAGGTTTTCCAATTGTGTTTCCTCTCAACTAAAGAGCTCTCAATCCCGATTCTTTCTTCTGTTTTTTGTTACTTGTGATTGTAGTGTCTCATGTTACTCTAATTTATAGAACAATTTGTTCTTGTTGATTTTATTTTTGTTCTTCATCTTGATTTTATTTTATTTTAATAAAAGATATGTAAGATTATTTTTATCCTGATTTCCTTTTTTATTTTAAATTTTTTGGGTTTCCCTTTATTTTGTGAGAAATACCAATCTTTTCTCTAAAATTTTGGATTCAAAAATATTTTTCCAAAATGCGTATCAGATTCCCGTGTCCAAATACAAGGAGGTGTCCTCCTGCACGTGTCGCACAGCTGGGTCGTGTCTAACCTATGGAAAAGCTCCTGACACCGTGTCGTGTAGGTGTTCGCCTCGCCTCCGCGTCCATGTCCGCTTCGGGAGTGGGAAGCGTGCTCCAAACGTTGTGTCGGAGCATCATAGATTGGTATGATACCACAATATGCTCTTTATGACAAAAAATGTAGAATACCTTGGTGTTGGTAGATGGAGAAATCTTGAATTAGATGTGAGTTTATATAATAGATTACAAAGAAGATTAAGTTAATACATGAAATATAGAATACCTCTTTGAGAAGCAAAACTTGTACGCATAAATGAAAAGACTTTTAGAGTTCTTCATAGGAGATCTTGTGTCTCGGAGAGTTTCTCCCTACACTAGTTTAGGATGGAGTATTAGGTCAAGGAAGCCCATAAAATTATGAGATTCACAGTCTAGTTCACTTAACGAATTTTGTAATTTTTTTCTTTCTTTTCTTTTTGATTTTTTTTAATATGGATTTGGCTTTTGTGATTAATCAAATTGATAAAATTATTGCGGAAAAAAGAATAAGGACTAACATTTAGTCATTGTCACGGTTATGATAGAATCCTTTAATGTGTTTTTTAGTTCAAATCCTTACTTTCTAAAATTTGATGGTATAATATAATGTAGAAGATAGCAAATTTGATGACCAAAAGCACAAATCACATGTGAAGTTTATAGAGCTATGCCCATCACATAGTAATAACAGTAATAAATTATTGTCAATTATATGAGATTACCATATCAAAATCTTTAGCTTTTAAAAAGGTAGTGGTGATATCCTTTTTGCTAAGAGGAACATTGTATTTTGTTGTCAAAATCAGAAGAGGGTTACACGAGTTTAAGAGAAATGCTAAAAATTAAAATGGTGAAAGGGAGATCAGTTAGCAATCCCGGCCACTTTGTGCCCGTGATCAACCAAATTGAACTACTCACACACTAAGGGACAATTCAATATCTGAATCCCACTTTATGCTCATCAAATATGGAAAACCCTCTTATAGTGCACTCTCTCTCCCTCGCGTAAGGACCTTGAACCCTAGCTCAAAATTTCTCTTGTTCTCGCACTACTAAGGGCGCCTAACAAAACCTAAAAGTTGCCCTTTTAAACCCCTCACAGATGCAAATCAGAAATGCATAAAACCTAACCCATCTTGCTTCCTCAACCCGAATCTGAACCTAAATCGTGGATCTCGCATCCATTTTCATTACGCCCTTGGATCAACCTTGGTTTCTCCTTGTTCGTTCACCACAGATCTGCCACGATCTCTCTCAACATCTTGATCACGCATTAGCTCGAATCAACTCCCTTGGATGGAATCCACGCATCAGCTCGCGCTTCCTTTTGGGTTTGATTTTGCATGTTAGATTCGCGTAACAGATCCTCCATTTTGCTCGTTCGTTACAGTGGTGCAGAGTTACGATGCATGTTTTTGCTTCTTATGCCTCCTTTCACCAAAGCTAATTATGGGTCAACCACACTTTTAGTCAAATAGTTTTGGTTTCTCAAAGGCTGGTCCAACATGGACTTTTCTGTAATAACACAAAGTTATCTAAAGGGTAGAGAACTAACATAGTAAAATTGAAAGGCATCCTGGCAAAACTAAATTATTTTACTAAAATAACCTTTTTATCACATTTTTATAAATAACCCTATTTTTCTAAACACTCAACAAAAACTAATCAATTAAAGACAAACTAATATTTATTTAATCTAAAAAGAGAGTTTTAAAAAGGAAAAATACTGAAAAATGGAGTGCTAACACATACCCATGCCTATATACGAGAACCTCACTACCTCGCTACCACTTGTAAAAGGTTAAATACTTTGAGAATTTTTCTTATAATGGTCGTACAAGTGTGCTTCTCTTTTCTGGAACCTTGGTTCAAGTGGCAACAACTACCACTCATTCTGGGTTGGACCATCCCCCTAAGTGGCGCGCCCCCTTCCTACTCCTTATCTTTTTCTTATCTCTTCATCCTTTACTTCTTGTTACTTTAAGTTTATGTTCTTATACTCCATTGTTCCCACCATTTATGCTTATCTTCTTGTTCTTGTATTTATTTCATTTTTCTAATTGAATACTTTATTCTTCCTATTTGAGTTCTTGTAAAGTGAACCCCCACACTTATAACCTAAGGGATTATCTTCATATCCATTAGGAATCTTTCTTGTGACTTTCTTAATCTCATAAGCATAAACACCCTACAATCTAAAACTATAAGATGAACCCACATCACAAACCATGTTCCCCTCCACTCCAAATTCCATTTCCATCTATTATCTCTCTAATTAAATAGTTATATTTGTAGGATACGAAAAACTTTAAATATAAAAATAATCATAATTTAAATATAATTTAAAACATTGCAAGCTTAATAGAAATGAGGTGTCATATGTATATTGATTTTCACTATTCATGAAATAAAAGATATTGAGGCTCTCTAAATTTTGCAATATAACCTAGGTCGAATCTCAAAGCACACATGCTAATTGTATTTAATGTACTCTTCATGTACAAATTAAATTGGTAGTTTAGGGATTGGAAAAGTTAAATCCAAATTGAAGAAAACAAAACATAAATCAAATGCAAAAATTAAGAAAATCAAATTAGATCAATTCACAAACTCAAGAAGTAAACAATCCTCTTATCATAGTTCTCTAGTGTGTTTGGATGAGGCAATTCAAGAGGGTAATTCATTTATTTGGAGTATTTGAAATTCTTTGCAATGAAATGCTTTGTTTGGATAGAAAAATTAAAAAGCATTTAAAATGCATGCATTTTTTTGAAGTATTTCAATTAGCTAAATTAAAAGAAATTCAAATACCCTAAAAAAATGTGAAATTTGAAATTCTTCTCACTCAACCTCACACTCTAGACTCAACCCCAAATGGACCCAACAAACTCGACAACCATGATAGGTTGGGCTGGCTAGACGATCCAGACATATTAGACCAACCTGACAACACAAACGGGTCGAGCGGGCCCGACGATCCAGACAGATCAGGCGGGTCCGACGACCCCTGACAAACGGAGTGACTTGATGACACATATGGGTCGGACGAACTTGACAACTCAAACAGGTTGGTCAAGCCCGACAACCCACACCGCCCAAGTAGGCTTGACGACCCAGACATGTCGGGCATGCTCAATGACCTAGACGGACTCGTTGACCTAACAAACCTGACTGGCCCGTTTTCAAATTTATCATGAACTCAAAGCATAATTAAGCCTAAAATAAATATTGATAAAATGAAATTTTATCTCACAAGAAATTCAATTATTTTATCCAAACAAGAAATTGAAATGTAAGATATTTAAATTTCTTTATCCAAACAAGTTATTTAGAAAATGAAGGGAATTAATTGCAAACAATTCAAATATAATGCATTTCAATTTCTCAGCATTGTTGAAATGTTTCATCCAAACACAAGGTAAAGATTTAGATCCAAGTTTAAACAATTAACCAATTAAATTAATCAACTAAATTGATAATACAAATTAAATCTCAATTTCAACCTATTCAGTTAGCAAATCAAGATTCAATTGATTCCTAATTTGAATTCTAATCTCAAAAACACAATTTGATATCACAAAGAGTAACACTGAAATTAGATAAAAGAATAACAAAATCATAGTAAAGAAAGATTGATGCAAAAGTCAATTTCACTTGTTTGATCTTTATTATGTAAATTGATTTTCAGAGATTTAGTCCCTCATTGTTAAGAAAAAAAAAACACAAAACAAAAGAATATGAAAAGATAAAATCAGAAAAGAGAGAAAAGGAGAAAATCAAAATCTTTGTTTTTTGGCCAATGATTTTTGTATGCTTGTTTTTAGCGTATTTAAGCCTTATACAAACTTTGAACTTTGAAAATGTGGTCTACAAGATCAATTACAAAAGTTTAAGATAATAGTGCACACAAAGCTAATGAAAGGGTTTTTACAAAATTTCTCAACTTCTAAATTTCATCAGAAATAATAAAGGACTCCATATCTAAAATATATATCCATTCTGAAGTTATGAAAATTTAGAATCTAATATAACTAGAATGATAAAAAAATAATAATTACCAAAAAAAATATACTCAAAACAGTAAGTAAATATTGTATAAATTAAAAATCCAAAAGTAAAATAATTTTAATTTATAATTATTAAAAGATACTTGAAAAGTTGAAAACAAGACATATAGAATGTTCTGATCTATTAAAGATCAAATAGATAATGATAAAAGTCAAACTAAATCTCTAGTGGGAAGACACGAGATCGGAGAAAAATAGAATGTTCTGATCTATTAAAGATGAAGAGGGTAATTTACTCTAAAAATATTATCACGTCAACGTTAAAGGGACAATGATTAGTCTTTCTATCATATTTGATAAGATGATAAAACGACTGAATGAATATCTCTTCAAATAAATAAAAAATCCCATGTTCTTTTTATAAATGTTTACCGTGAATGAGTATATAACTGCCTTATGCTTATGTGTAGAGATGACAACGGACGGGCTGACACAAGTTTTATTTTTATTTTCATATTCAAACTCAATGGATATTAATCTTTTGTCTCATCCTCATTTTTATCGGATAATGGATATAATCTCATACTCATATCCATTTTTTTATTACTTCAATATTAATTTTAATTAATTTTTATAAAATAATAAAAAAATTATAGTAAAGGAAATATAATATTATCAAATATTCAATATTAGAAGGATGATTATTTCTTCGATATCAAATACTTTAAAATAAATTATAATTTTTTACATTTTAGATTATAATACCAAATAAAATTTCATGAGAACCAACACATTTATTAAATTTGCAAACATTAATGAAACCTAGTTGATAAAATTTAAAAATACTTTTTAAAAAATATAAAAGGAAAAAAATATTCAAATTAAAATATGTTTTAAATGTTTGTTTACTTCAATCTTTTAAATTCTAATGAATCTCTTTTTTATACACTAATAAAAGTTATAATACATCACTTGATCAAAATGATACAAAGAACAAATAGTAATCATAATAATAAAATTTTAACATAGATCTTGTATCTTTTGAACTTCAATTATGTTGGATGGTGATAAAAGAAATATTCATGACAATTACAATAAATTTTTATATCGTAGTAAATAAAAGTTATTTATACAATTATAGTGAAAAAATTACAGTATGATTGATAATGAGTTAGAAAATAAAAAATAATTAGATAAAATATATCGAAATAATATTCTACATAATGAAAATAAACAACAAATAAAAATATTAAAAAATTAACAAATGTTTAGAAACAATTTGAGAGACTATTGAAAGAAATCTCACAAAGGAAAATAAATGTATAATTAAGGGTATCTTAAGTTGAAAAATATCTTAGAAATCTAAGAAAACTTTTTAAATATCAACATATATATTCAATGGTTGAGAAATAACAAAAAATGAATATTTTAACTAAACAAAAGAGTTATTCAAATGAAACAAAAACTAATAATAATAATTAAAAGATTTTTTTTATATTACCTAGTAAACGAAAGGTTTGTGCTATTAAATACTTACATTGAGAGTATTAAATATTCTCATATAAAAAGAAAATATACAATAAATAAAAATATTAAAAATAATAGGCATACATCTTTTTAACATAATTACATAAAAATTATGATAAGATGGAAAATATAATTGAGATGCAAAGAGTTTCATGACAAACCAAATAATGAAAAAAAAAAAAAATAATATATATATATATATATATATATATGGTTACTTAATTAATTGTGAATATTTTTATAATTTAAACGAGAACGGGTATTATGGCGGGGGTATGTACATCCTCATATCCATCCCATATCCAATTAAAAAGTCGGGAATTTTCCATACGATATCCATACACATATCCAATTAATGCGGAGATTTTCTGTTAAGGGTAATATTCACGAGGACAGATTTATTTACCATCTCTACCCTGTACCATTTAGCATGAGGATTAAATCTGACGATAAGAAGTCAAAGACTACGTTTTCTGATGTTTCATCTCTCTTGTAATCTTCTCTGATTGATGGAATACTTATTCTTCGTAAAGTCGATTTATCTCTTTTTATCAATTTGTTTTCTTCTCCCTTATTCTTGCCCTCGCATCTTATTCTCTTCATCCACTTAATCAAATCTTTCTAAATTTAAATATAAGGTAAAATAATACGAAGGAGCATGTTCAATTTTGTGGATTGGATACTATATTAATTTTGATTGAATTATTGTACTTATACTAATTATCACAACTCATCACAGTGGAGGTTCTGTATTGGAGTCAAACCAAAGTGTGTTCTGCCACACTTTCCATGACCACAATATTCTTTTTTATTCATAGGATCACTTAGTTCCATCTTGGATTTATCATATGAAAAAATTCCTAAATACACATAAATTAAAATATTAAGAAAAATAAAGAGGAATAATCTTTTATTCTTTCGGACATTATACATTAAGAAAAATCTTCGCTCAGAAACCAATTCTAAAAATAAAAAATATTTAGTGACTATAATCATCAATTTAGATATCAATTTAAAAAATTAAAAATTATTTATTATTAAAATGCTCACTATTTTAAATAAAAATTTATAGTTGGTTATTAATTAATTAGAGACTAATTTAAAAAGTAATATATTTTGATAACTAAAACCTAGGTAACAAATTTTTAGTGAATAATTTCTTTTGGTAGTCAAAATCATGATAGCTAATTTTAAAGACTAATTTACTAATTAATTATAATTTTTTATTTATAATAGTTACTATTTTAGTAATTAATAATTTTTAGTTTTGTAAATTAATATCTAAATTAATCACTATAATTACTGATAATTATTAGTCACTAAAATTAGTCACTATCTAAAAGTTTTTTTATATATATTATATATATATATATATATATATATATATATATATATATATATATATATATATATATATATATATATATGTTAACTCATCGTTTTTATATAAGCTTACTTTAGACTAAAAATAATGATGGATTATAGTTTTGATACTAAGATAAATAAAAAGTTTTATATAAGTTATTATCTTACGTTAATATATATTGATATTTGGTCTAACAAATTATGGCAGTGGAGTTGTTTTCACGGGAAAAGGGATTCAAAATTAGTGTCAAAAGATTTTGACATATCTCACGTATAGTCGTCTCTACTACAGTCTCCACCACTAACAAAACTTGTCTTCATCAACCTATTTTCCTCTACCTAATCTAAAATCTATGTGTCCCCTTTCTCTCGTTTAACATTTTTTATTTTCAAAATTTTCCAACTTTAAAACCTTGGTTATTTTATAATATTTTACTTTTTTTTATATACCAATTAAAATATCATTTTATAGAATTATAAGTTAACAACATTTTTCTTAAAAATTATACCTAAAGAATAAAAATGTGTGATGCTTTAGAATATATACGTGCTGCCTAACAAAAGCTTTCAAAATAATGCAAGTGAATGTGAAATTCTCTTGTATGTGATAGATAATAATAGAGAATAGTTAAATCCATTTTTTGTTGAATAAAAGGACATTCTACGATAAAGTTGTGAAGAAAGAGACCCACTGAAGTACAATACCAATAAAATGAATGTATTGAAACAATTTTATCCTATGATAAGTATTGTTACTATTGTAATTGTCATGGTCAATATCAAACCCTAAAGTGGATTTTACATAGTGGAGAAGAATGAAAGGTGAAAGCAATGTAGTGCATTTTCCATCATCCACTAACGTTTGATCAAAAGCAGCCAAGAAGACCATCAATCATATTTTCAAAGATGAAAGAAGATCGATGAAAAGGCGTGTAGTTATAGAGAACAAACAACGTGATTGATTTCATAATCTTGCAAGGACTTAACCATTATATGTTGGAACAAATACTAATTCGCATGCTCATCTCTTCTTCATCTTCACCTCATGTATTGTTTTGGAACTGTTGCTTGTTGTTGGGGATGAGGATCCTCCTCATTTATAAAATAACTTTCATTAAATAATTTACATACAATCAATTTCTTTCATACAAAACTAGAAAAAAAATTAAAATTTTCAACTTTTAGACTATAAATAGAAAAACCACAAATTAAAATAAATAATACTCAATATCTTATCGTTAAATAAAAGTTAATTTTAGGGTCAATCATAATCTTATGTAAATAACTAAGTCGATACTAAGTTGTGTTTAATATTGGTATTACGTCCATGTAAGAGTGGATTGGAGTTTTTTCTTACATTTGATATCTTCCACATTTTGTGTTTTGTTAATTGTTTAGTGAAGATTGTTGGAAATGGTCTTACATAAGCTTGAACATTACATCACATGCTTAAATGATGCTAAAGTCGTTGTTATTAGGTTGACCCTATGATTCATAAAATTAATAATTTAAGATAGTTAGTCTTGATCTAGACTATGTTAAATGAGATATTATTTTGGATTTAGGGTGTATTTGCATTCATCTAGCCTAAACTTGACGATGGTCAAGAAGGAATTTTTCTTTGATGTATTTCATTTCCAAATTGCAGATCAAATTCCAATTTCAATGTAGCACTTGCTAATCAATTTCAATTTCAAATGAAATTTAAATTCCAAAGTGAAACACAATTCAATATATACCACATGCTTATGAATTGCAATTTGAATATAGCACTTCCCAATCAATTTTATCAAATCCAAATGAAATTATTATGTAATTCAAAATAGAATTCCAACATATCACCTACTAAAATTTTGAATTGAAATTTCAATTTCAATATATGACAATTGTCTTTACTTAACATAGTCTATTATTTTGAAAAATATATAAAAATAAAATAGACTAAAACTATAGAATTAAATGAACAGGCATTTGATTAACAAAATATAGTATTCATCATTGATAAGAAAAATCTAATTGTTTAATTAGAAAGTATGGTAACCTAAAAAAATTTAATAAAAGGTGTAATAAAAAGTGTATGAAAATGTAATACAATATTACAACTAAGAAGGAAAATATAGTTGCATTTAAAATGTTCAAAAGGTTGGCTAAAAAAAAGATCAAAGTGCATGGTCAATTTGAAATACTTCTAAAAATGATGATATCATGGATGAAACCTCTCAGGGGATCATAAAGGATATTTGAAGCTAGAATACAATTTAGTTATTTATTTATTTTGTTGTTATTTTTTGTTTGGATCATATAATTTTTTCTACTTATTTATGTTAGGTCTTATATTTCTTGTAATTAGAGACTTTTAGACTCCAACTTTTAAGAGGTTTATATGATAGACCTTAGTAGTATAGGAGTTCATGAGTACAAGGTCTATATATAAGGATTTTTTACATAAGGATTCATGTCAAATTCAAATAATTTTCTTTAGTGATAATTCTTAATGGAAACCATTCAGTCACAAAAACATTGATTAAGAAGATAAAAGAAGATGAACCCTCGTGAGGAAAGACTCTACATTTGAATAAAATACAAGGATTTTTCTTCCTTCTTCTTAGCCTTGTAAATAAATGTATAAGAGTTTTCTTTCTTAGTATTATTTAAAAAAGGTAGACACTTGTATATGTATACTTTTCTCTTTGTAAAATTTATAGAAACATAAGTGGGCTTATAATTGGGTCTCATCTAGATTGAGTGGTATGATCCAAAATCATATGGTCAGCTATGACAAAAACTACTCTCCACACAACCAAGGGCACTCCTCACAAGGCCACATCTCATCTACAATGGCTTGTGCTAATAAACACGAAAGCTTTGCAAGATTTGCTTGATGTAGGACATTTCCAAGAGGAGACGCTAAACTGATAGTGCAGTTGAAGGATTTGTGATTTTAGTCACATTAGCCCTCTTCATTAGAGAAGTCAAAATCCTAATTGATACACAACCACCGTACACACCCACTCGACTACATAAAAAGCATCCAAGATAAAGCACTTATAAAGGCTTAAAAAGAACAAGTTTTGTAGATGTGAGACTTGCTAAGAGAAGGCATTGAGTTCTTTTTTATTCAGTTGCACTTGAGTCTTTTAGTCCCACATCCCTTGAATTGTGTGTCAGTTTTCTAGTTCTTTGAAGTCACTTAATTTTAGAGTTTTTTTGTTAGGCTCACTACCAAGGATCCTTCCTTGAAAGTGAGGGCCTTTAGTGTCGAGTTTAGTGTCGAGTTTCACACTTGAAACTTGGGAAGAGTTTTATGTTTCTCTTAAAAAAAAATTTCATCGCATTGGAGCCTCGGAAAGCCTTCTATCATTTTGGTATCAAAGTTCTATCATTTCCTTCTTATTTAAATTTCCTTCTTTTTTGGCATGCTTCCTTGGTGTTTAGGTTAGTTTAATTTCCTTGCTTAATCCATGTTTAGTTTCCTTCTTAGTTGGTTCAAATTCTTGTTCCAATTGCCTTGAATCAATGTTATGTTTAGGAATTCTATTGCATGTTTTTGTGTAGTTTGAATTTGTCTTTCATTGTCATTGCTTACTTTATTTTTCTAAATCTTTCAGGTATGTTTAAAGTCTTTTTTTAGTCCTTTACATGTTCATAATTCCTTAAAATTAGTCCTACAATTTTGTGCAATCCTATGTCTAAACATGAAAATATATGTTATAGTTTTTTTGTTGTTGTTGAATTCTTCATTTTCTATTAGATCATTAGAAGAATTCAAAAAACATTTTTCTCAATTTCTAGGTGCAGGTTGAGAGGTCTATATCACTTTTCTTCTAAATGATTAAATATGCTCTTTATTCATTGTTGAAAACGCGTGTAATTGATTACAAAACACTATAAGAAAATTGCATAATAGCAAAAATTCATCATTAATTTGAGTTTACCAACAAAACAAATCATCAGATACATTATCGGCAAAAATATCCATCGGTAATGCAAACTATAATTTACCAATCAATCTTACCAACACTACGAGAAAATTCCTAAATATTGACCAATTTTAATGACAAAAAATAATTAGTCATTATAGTGACTAATTTTGTACGACCCTCATTTTATTTCTGCCCTAAAGTTAGTGGGCTGCCCTTGTAAGTGGGCCTAAGGCCGGCCCAACGTATAAAGTCCTTAGGTCTGCCCTAAACTTAACGTACCTTACCATTTTCAGAAAAACTTTGCCCTTGCCTTGAGCTGCAGCCGTCACCCCCTCCGCTAGGGTTTCGTTCGACTGTCACGTAAGCTAAAGGGACTTCTACTCCATGTAAGTGCCTCTCCCAGCCGTACTGATTCCCTTTTCGCTATCTTGTTTCGTATTTTCAGTTAAAAGCCTCTGTTGACTCAGTTTCCCTGGTTCTTTTTCGCTGTCCTGCCAGTTCTGTGAGCCATCCTTGAGTTGGTGCACCCCGAGGTCCCGTGTCGAAGCTCCGTTAGCCCTCTTCCAGGTACGGGAAGTTAGAGTTTTTAGTTTTGAGTCATCCTTCTGAACCGTGTATGAGTTAGGTGCTGATTTTATGGTGTGATATTTCGTCCTGATGCGTGAGAGTATATTGCATGAATTGTTTGGGTGGAGAACATGGCTGCTACAGGTGAAACAGTGGCGAGACCTGTTAATCTCGCTCAGGCGGGCCAGTCTTGCCTAGGTGAGACAAACAGGGGCTAGCCTAGACCAGCTTACGCGAGTGGTCGCCCAGGCGACCCACTTTTTATTTTGAGCGAGCGAGCATCTCGCCCAGGCGAGAGGGGTCTCGCCTAAGCGAGATCCCGCATTGCTTCCTAAAGCTCTTTTTGAGCCCTCGCCTAGGTGAAGGGGACTCGCCTGAGCGAGACCCTTCAGCCTGAGCGAGGGATTTGGGCGAGACAGTGTGGTGTGGGTTGTGTATTTACTCACTTATGATTGAAATTGTTTGGGTATGACTGCCATGATGAGATGCATGTACAAGTGTATGGATATATGCCTAATGGTTGCTATATATGTGTGACATGATTCATAAATGATGAATGATGGGTGTTAGGGGAAACTTGGCATGTGAAATGAATGTGTGGTTTGAAACTAAAGGAACATGGTATTGACATGAGATGAGACCCTAGACTCATGGGATGGTGATGATCAGATGTATGGATTCAAAATGTGATGCGTATGAGGAATAAATCTCATGGATGGGTATGGAATTGTAAACATGATTTTGATGTTCTCCTACTGCTGTTTTATGAATGTTGGTCCGTGTCAGCGTGTAATTCCTTGGGGTCTCTAGGTGAGACCTCCGGGGCTACGCTTCAGTGGTCGGGACGTAATCTCATGGCCCCTGTTAGTGGGTGTCCATGGTGATGCCCCATCTGTATAACTAGGTAAGGATTCAAGGTAAGGTTGCATCCTGACACTGTGAGGAGCCAGTTAGTCTCACCTAGAGCGGACTGACTCCTGTGGTGAGGGTAGCAGGAGGCTTGAAATCCATTAAGGGCTAACCTTGTGGTGAGAGAAATTTGATTCATCGTAACATTTGTAACACATAGCTCATGATCGAGCAGCTTAGGGTCGGTAGAGGTATCCACCACAAGTGCAAGCATCCGCTGAATCCGACCAAGTTATACGTATCCGGATGAGTCGAGTTGAGTCGTAGTGTATTGAATGAAGAGTCATAACATGTTTGGTTGTTATATGGATATGAGATGATGAAAATATATTTGACTGTATGATGAATATGTTGTTGGCTCTAGCTTACCCATTTTGTTGCATGGTTGTGTTGTATGTGGTTGTTCTTCCTTGCGATGATCATCAACTTGGTTGATGGGAGCATATGGGCGAGGTTCTCATGGTCAACAAGGGAATGACGATTCCGCTACTTAGCCATCTGGGCTGGATCTTATACTTCTTTCCTTCATGCTTTCTTTAGGGCCATGACCCCTGTATTCGTGGTTATTAGATTGTAAACTTTTAGTTAAACCGTTATCCTGCTTTTGTTGGCATCGTGGTGTGCCTAGTTTTGTAGGGGTGATGTTGAGAACCCCGGGACTGCGTTGTTATACTATCTTATGTGTGGCGTTTCCTTTAATTGCGTGTATAAATTAAATGGGACGTTACAAATTTATATACCAATATATAAACTAAAAATTATTGGTAACTAAAATAGTTTCTAAATTGATCATTATAATGAATTGGTCTCTAAATTAATCACTAACATTAATTATCAAAGTTTTGGTTACCAATTCAATTTCTTTGGTAATCAAAACCTTGTTATAGTTAATGTTAGTGACCAATTTAGAAACTATTTTAATTACCAGTAATTTTTAGTTTATAAAGTGGTATCTAAATTAATTACTACGATGATTAATTATTATTTTTTACTAAAATTTGTCAATACTTAAGAATTTTCTTGTAGGGAAATGAATATTATTAACAGATCGATTACTACCGACAAAAGTATTTGTTAGTAGTTTAAATTTAAAAATCTATAGATAAGTTTGTGTTTACCAACAAATTTATTTTTGTCAATAAAAATTTATCGGTAATTAAATTTTTTTAATAAAATAGTGTAATTAATTATCATTTCGAGAACTCTCAAAACACTTAAAATCATGTCAATAAAGACTTTCTTTACTAAATTATGATGAATGACCTTAAGTAGAATATAATTAATTATGATATGTATTTTAATGTTTTTGAGATACAGAAAAATGGTAATCGACTACGAAGCCTATATTTTTTGTAATAAAAGTAAAACAATAATAACAAAAAATAAATGCACTATTTTTCAGTTGTTTGAAATTAGTAGGGGCCATTACACCTATCTATTTAATGATGTAATGATTGGCTTATTGTATATTTGAGGCATAATAAGGCATAGGAAAAAGAAAAACACAAAGTTAGGGACTAGTGCGAAAGAAACACATCGGACAACAATATTGGTGAAGTCAAAGTGCACATGGATAGAAGGGAAGACCAACAGATTGAGGTTGAGATTAAGGTTTAGGTTATGGTTAAGGTACAAAGGTTGATAGTGATTCAATTATTCCCTCTCACACTCCACTACTTCTTACCTATGTCTTTCTTTCCATCGACCTATTTCTATCTTTTATATTCGTAAGTCAACTCATCTATTTTATGTGTGAAAAATTATCCAATAATAATAATAATAATCATATTTTCTATCACCATTGATTTTAATTGTTATTAAATATTTAATTTAATAATTAAAACGCTTTACAAAATTTATAAAAGTAGCATGTGACACATTTTATATTTTTTTAACTTATTTTTTGTTGCAATAAGCTTAGGAATAATAGCGAATTTTATAAAGCATTTATGCAAGGGGCTTGCTTTTGGGGATGAAGAATGCTAAATTGAAAATCATGAAAAGAAGCAATCATGTTTTGTAACCAAATCATAAGAATCATGTTTCTTAATTTTGTCCAAAATCTTGTACACTGAGATCATCACAAATATGACCTCGTTAAATGTTCTTGTACTGTGGTCATTGCAAATGAATTTCAAGTCTACATTCACGAGAGCTGCACCATCCCTTATATAAATTCATTATTCATTTTGGGTAACATGACTTAATCCATGCAATTCAAGGTTGGTTTTGATGCATTCAAATGTTGGTATTAAATTCAAGATATTGTTATGTTTTAAGCCTCACAATTCGATTTAAGTTACGCTCAGCGAAGATAGTTGAAAATTTAAAAATTAGCTTAAAGTTGGTAGCTCATAACATAAAGTCGTTAAATTTGCTTATCCTATTGTAATGTATGAAAAAAATATTTGAAGTAGATAATAACTAATACAAAATTGTAGCAAGTACATACGCTAATTTTAATTTTTTATAACTTTTTATTTATAAATCAATCAATTTAATTATATATGTTATTTTAATTTTAAATAGAAAGAATGACTTTTAATTTAAACCTTTTATTTAGTCTCAAATATATTAATTAATAATAATTAGGTTAATTTTGTTTCTCTCTCATGAAATAAACTACATTTTCTGTAAACGCGTGTTTCATGAAGAACATATTGCATTTCAATTTTCTCTATTCTCTTCTCGTTAATAAACCCACTTATAGGGTATGATAGAAATAAACAGGGAAGAGAATAAAGCATAAAACAGCATAAAACGTCACAACATGAATAAGTATATGTTGCATTTCTCATTCTCCTCATTTTATATATATATATATATATATATATATATATTTATTTATTTATTTATTTGAAAGCAATAAAGGAATAAAAGTAAAATCTCAAAATAAGGACAACCATACATTATAATTTTCTTCTCTTGTAAAGTTAGAACTTGTTATTAATTTCAAATCGTCCTTTTATTCTTGTAGGCCTAAAATTCACAAAGTAAAAACTTCATTTGAAAACATATTTATTAATACAACAATTTCTATTTTAAGAAATTATTGTTGGTACAAAGTGGTTCTAGAGATGTGGATGAATAAAGTTGTAGATATTTTAAAATGTTTTGTATAGTAATTAACAAATCAAAATAAGAGCATGAGAAAAAAGATTGCACACATATATATCTATATGGGTTCATCTCAAAACGTTGAAGTCATGTTCAATCTCTTAAACAACTTGCTTAAAATATTTCACTAATCAAATCCTTTGACTAGTATGAGTATCAACCTCTCCAAGTAACAATGGGTATCAAACTCTTCAGATTATAATGAGTATCAACATTTTCAGAGTACAACAAGTATTAACCTCTTCAAGTTATAACGAGTATAAACCTCTCCAGGTACCCTTCTCAATATCCCTCTAAAATCAGGAACTCTCAATTGATATAACAAATAACAATCTCTCAAATAAGGGAGTATAATAAAGATCATAGGGTATAGTGTGAAGGATATTACAATGGCTTATCACTCAATTCAATATCACTTAACAATTTGGATTTGACTCTAAGCTCATAATGTCTTTTCCCTTTGAATCTTCTTTAAGTATTTGACATTTTTTGTTGTTCTCCATTCTTTCACCATTTCTCTATTTTCTCACTTTTATTCTCTTTCTTTTCATCTAGGTCTTGGTATTCATAATGACGTTGTGTATTTTGATCGTTGATGTATATTCATCTGAATATATTCTCAATATCTTCAATATGCTTTTCTTACTTCCTTTGAAAGTTCAGATGAAAAAAGTCTTTAACTTAAATACATTATTTGTCCCAAATTTCGTCTACTTTGTTTAATTTGGGCCTCATTTTTTTAAAATGTTAAAAAAAAGTCATAGTTTTTGTAAATTGTGGTTAATTTGGTCCTTTTTTAAGATAGCATTTAGATTGTTAACAGAAGGTGAAAAGTGATTGTCGTGTGTCACTTCATAAATTTTTTAATTTTTTTAACTTTTTGAATTTTTTTACTGCCACATATTAAGTCAGTGTCATTGTCACGTGTCAAGTCAGTGTCATTGTCACGTGTCAAGTCAGTGTCATTGCTACGTGTTAGTGTCACATGCCTTATATTATTCTATTCAGTCTCAATTTTCGTTAATTTTGTTCAATTTAGTCCCAATTTTGTTTAATTTAGTCCAATTTTTTGTTAATTTTGTTCAATTCTGTCTCAATTTTGTCTCTCTCCAAATTGATCAACTTTAATTTTTATATTAAATTTTTTATTAAAATTTAAATTTACGTTAAATATTTCTTTCATTATTTTTAAACCAATCATAACTATATTATTGGAAAGAAATTATAGGTTTATGTTTGATGTTTACCACATGTAAAAAATAAGTTTAGAGTTGGTTTAAAAATAATGAAGAATTTTTCTACTAATATTAAAAATAATGAAAAATTTTCTTACTAATTTTAAAAATAATGAAGAACTCCCCTTGTAATTTTAAAAGTAATGAAGAACTTTCCTTCTAATTTTAAAACTAATGAAGAACTTTACTTATCATTTTAAAAATAATGAAGAATTTTCCTTCTAACTTTTAAAAAATAACGTAAAATTGTCCTTTTAATTTTAAAAAGAATGAAGAGTTTTTCTTATAATTTTAAACTAACTCTAACCCTATGTTTTACATGTAGCAAAAATCTAACATAAATCTAATAATTTCCTTCCAAAAGTATAGTTAAGTTTGGTATAAAAATAATGAAAGAAATATTTAATATAAATGTGAATTTTAATAAAAACAATGTATAACATTTATATAAAAATCAAATTTGGTAAAGGAACAAAATTGGGACTAAATCCACTAAAGTTAACTAAAAATGTACGAAAATTGAATAAAACTAACAAAAATTAAGACTGAATTGAATATAACACATGTGAGATAACAATGACACATGACAATACTATTGACTTCATCGGTGATAGTTACTTTACATGTGACTATCACAATGCTGACTTTTCTAAATATATTTAATTGCATTAACATTGCAATTGTAACATTTAGGAAAGACAATGATGTTACTTTAAAAGTGTTTATCAGTAAATGAATTATTTTTTGCAGAAAAAAAAATGGTTATAGATTATTTATACCTAAACAATAAAAACTTCTATTTAGAAAAATATTTTTTTATAATTATAAACAAACACAAATCAAGTCTTCTAGATTTGATCTTTATATCAATTAACAGAAAAACGTATCAGTTATTTGAGCTGTTTTATTTTGTTTGGTATATAAGGAAGTAAATGTTTGATAGTACTTGCGTTTTTGTTGATTTTCAGATCAATTAAAAAAACACAGAAACTATGTATATGGGTTTTGGAAATCCGGAAGTCACATGTCACGAAACACATATCCAAAACATACTAGAAGTCTTTTAGAAGGAACAATTTAGAGAGGGAAATTCAATAGATATAGCAATTTAGTCCAGGTCAGAGATTATCTACGTGGGTCAGCGTTTAGAACGCTTATAAGGGTAAATCCTCGTCTAAGAAAAGTTCTTAGGAATAAAACACAATAAAAGTCTTCTAGCCACGGCACTCCTATCTTCTAGTACATTCGTTATAGTTTAAAATCCATTTGGAAATTATAGTGTTAACCCTAATATCAACGAGGTCAAAAGCCGACTTGACATCAGGTTCAGTACCGGTGAGTGCAAAAAGGCCGATTTAGTTGTTAGATTTAATATTTGGATATCACTATATTAGAAGTATGAGACAGTAAAAGAGGAGGTTAAAGTTCATAACTTAGTAATTATTTAAAACATGACAAAAACATGAATTAAATGAAAAAATTTAATGAACATTGAACAGGAGGAGAATCCGAGGAGTCACAAAGATAAATATAAAGAAGGATTTCGATGAAGGTGAAGATAAGACACTTTGAATGTTTTAACTGATGTAACTATGAACCCTTTAATTAGAATAGAAATACAAAATTAGAAGGTTAATTACAATTTTCATCTCCAGTTATTTTAAAGAATTGTGTTTTATCCTTAACCTAAATATATCTCTATTTTGTTTCTTTCCTTTGCTATGAAAGAAATGTGGAATATTATTCCCAATAAATGATATGTGGAGGTTATATTATAGTTCATTATGAGACTCTGTTTTTGTTGCAGGATAAAAACTCCCATGTGTAGCTTGCTGGAGATAACATTTTACTTGAATTTCATAAAACAGAGACCCATAATAGGTCTATATTTAGTTTAGGAACCAAAAATAATTTTTTATCTTAGTTTGCAAACGAAAAATATATGAGTTAAATATGTTTTTAATCCTTTAACTTTTTATGAAAATTGAAATTAGTTCCTTTTTTTTAAACTTTAACCTAATTTAGACTTTTAAGTTTAGAAATGCGTGAATTTAGTTATTTTAACCAAATTTTATTAAATTTATTTGACATTTCAAACGCATTTCATGATATATTTGAGTTTGTTCACACGGTTTGACACATTTTTTCTTTGATATTAATTGAGAAAACACGTTTAAAACATCAAATAAACTTAACAAAATTTGGTTAAAAAGTTTAAATCCATGTATTTCTAAAAATGAATGACTAAATTGATCTAAAGTTCCGAGGAAAAGTTAATTCAAATTTTCACTGAAGGGACCAAAATTATATTTAACCCAAAATATATTTAATGCAAAGAAAAAAATTACCTAATTTTTTTATGCAAATGAAAAACATTTGTTCAATTCTAATCCAAACTTAGTTTGAACAAAATTAGGTTATACTTAATCTATTTTCAGGCAAGTCAATTCAGACTAAGATGACTCATATCGAGTCAAGTTGGATTGGTTTAGGAAGAGACTAAGTTTGTTTGGGTCAGTTCCTGGTCAAGATGGGTGGGGTTGGGTCAGGCTTAGGTCAAATATGTTGGGTAGGTTGGACACAAGTTAAGGTAGGGTCTAAGTTAAGCCAAAGTTGATTGTGTCCAAGACGTGTTGATTTGAATTGAGCCCACATTGGACCGAGTTGAGTCAAAACCGTATTATGTTAAGTCAAATCAAACAACTAGCAGGTGGAATAAAGTTAGGCTCACCTTAGACCAAGTCAAGTTAGGTAAATCTTAAACAAATTTGGTCAAATACACTTTGGGTTGAGTCAAGTTGGACGCACCCGAGTCAAGTAAGACCCATGTTAAGCTAACCGAAATTGGACTAATCATGTCGAGTTGAATCAAGTTGAACTCACGTCAAGTGAAGCACACATCGAGCTTAGTCAAATTAGTTTAAAATTGATTTAAAATATTAATTGATCAATTTGCAATGTAAAATATTTTAAAGAAACATTTAATTTTAAAAAGTATTTATAGGATTTAATTGAATTTTTGTTGTGAAAGAATTGATCTTGACCCTGATCCACTTTATGTGGTCACTTTCTAGGTTGAGACGTTTTTAAGTCATTTATTTGGTGGAGTAATAAAAGGAGACTTGTTTTAAGGTTGATTGAGGCCGGTTCATGGATCATATAGATCAAACTCAAAGTTTTAAATTTAACACTAATGAGATATGAGTCAAACAATTCACTATATCTGCAACTCAAAATTTAGCCTCAGAGGATACAAGGAGTTTTTAAACAGTCTGTAATGTGAGACTATTAAGTGTAGTAAGAACCTAAGTCTTCCCGTAGAAGTCTAAGGAGAATGACAAATCATCTCAATGGAGGACTTAAGGGAGTCTAATGATAGAATTATTGTCAATCACCATGTATCCCAGACATTGTCTATTTTGGAGTGTGTGTTCTGTCACGGTTTTGTCTTTAAAAAACATCTTAAAATATAAAAGAAGAAAGGATATTGACTTCGATGTGAAATTACTGGAAGTGATATAAATAGTAACCATATTATTTCTAAACGAACGAATCCTTAACTATCATTATGTCGTATCTTTGAGTTAGGTTAGTAGTGCAAGGAAAAACTATAATAAGCTCATCTCCATTATGTTATAGTTTTATAAACAAATAAAACGGTGGTAATGATAAGTGCGGGGGTGTTTTAGTGGCTAATGAGAAAAGAGGAGAAAAGAAAAGGAAAGAGAAAGAAAGAGCATGATGCAATGTGCAGGTTGGAAAAGATGGGGAAGTTATGGGAGTCCATATGAATGAATATGACAAAGGTGGCTGGGTCAATCAATGGTAAAGAAAAATATCCTCTATAGTTGAATCAGATATAATAATAGAAAAAAATTTATATCACCAAAAGACATAAAGCTAACGTTAAATATGAACAGAAGGGGACCACTTTCTTTTTTGTAGTGGACGCAAAACGACCATTAAGGAAATTCTATTTTATTTGAATTATAAACGAAAAAAACCGATGCATATTTATTATTCATGCTCTAGCACAGTGAGTGGGACCATGATGAGAATTTATGAAGATAAAACATAGCTAAAATTATTAGCCACATTTTGATTTTATTAGTTGTTTCACGTTTTGTGCAGAAGCATGCGTCTGGTTGAGTTCTAGCTGGTGGGTCTTGGCAGGTAAAGTAGTGATTGCTTTTCTTGTCTATGATGTTTGGTTTGGTCATTTTTAACATCTCAGAGAGACAGAGGGACAGACACAGACACGTTCACACTTACTGATAATTAGCCCTTATCAGTTAAAGTTAAGCAGTGGCAAATACAACCTCAAATTCGACAAAAGACGTGGTTCATGTCTTTATGTTATCTCTCTCTCTTATTTGCTTTCCCATAACATAACTCTTTTTCTTTCTCTCTTTTTCTCTGTCTGTCATCTTATCTATCTCTCCTTTTAATTATTCACTCACCCTTTTACACTGCTTCATGCTAAAAAACATGGTACCCTCTATTGTTGGTTGTTGCTCATACTCCTCATACTCACAACTAGGTGCCTAGAAACAGCATGTGAGGGAAGGAGCCTGCGGATTTTTCGTACTGTACTATGGTTTCTTATGTAAGTTCCTCTTTTTCACCCATCTAATCACTCAAAAAAAAAAAAGATTTGTTTTTGGTTATGCACTTTCTTCTAATTCCTCCCTGCATTTTAACCCATTCTTCTGCTGCTTTTTTTTTTCTCCTTCTTCACTCTCTTTCTTTCGTTTCACTTTTCCTTTGATTGCTCTGCTGCTTTTCTCCTATTGTGTTTTCATGAAGGTCCACTTTGGCTTGCAAGAAATGAAAAGTTTTTATGCTAATGTTGAGGGTTTTGTGTCTGGTTTATGTGATAACCATTTCTGTGATGGGTAATTACAGTTTTGTCAGTTTACTGAGAAAAGAAAAGGATTATGCCTACTAGTTGAGTATCAAAATTTTAGATCTATGTTGTAAAGTTCAAGCAGAAGCACCAGAGTTTATGTGAATAACTTCTCTTTTCTTTTCTTGTGTTCTATTGTTTAGTGATTTTCTTAAAATCTTAATTCCTACTGTTCTTCATCTTCTTTTCTCCTATGACCATTCAAGGTGATAATTACCTGTTCGATTTCCATGTTTTAGAACTGCTTTTGGGTGGTTAATTAGTTGATTATAGAATTATCTGGCTAATCTCTGGAGTTTATTAGATTTCTCAAGTTTATGTTAATAACCCTCTCGAGTGTTCTGTTAAACCTATCTGATTTAAAGAATACAATTTTGCAACTCCACCAAATTTCTGACATGACCCTTTTCATCTCAGTATATTTGAAAATACCATTTGCTTTTGCCAGCAAATGAAGGATTAATAGCTGTAAAATTTGGCATGGTAAATACCTTGTAGACTCATGATTGGAGGACAATTCCACAATTTACTATTGATCGGAACAACTGTTATAGGTCACAACAACCGACAACAAAAAAATGCTACTTTTATACTTTTGCTTAAATTAGTGCACCATAGAATCACTTATTTTTCTGCTTGAATTAGCATCAATGAGAGAAAACTTTAGTGGGAATCTGCAGTGTCTTGAAGAAAGGGAATGAACTGTGCTATGACCAACTAAATAGCCACCGAGGTTGTCTTATTCTAGTATTTTACTTAAAATAAAATGTGCTAAACATCATTAGACGAACTAGATTCTACTAAGTAAAAGAAAAGATATGAAATACATAACATAATAATGCTCATTTAAGTATCATCAAGGGATAAGGAACATGAGGTACATTTTGCACCAAATCTCCTGTCGTAAGGACCCACAAGGTACATTTTGTATTTAAGTCTTATCTTGTATCCAACGTATGTTTCCATTGTTGTACGAAATAAATAAATAAAAAGATAGCAAAAAAAATCTATTTCTGTCTAGTTATTCTTCTTGGGTGTTTATTCTTGCATTAGTACACATTCATCTGAAAACATTTTCGCTAAATTGTTGTTATGAAAAGCTTAAAAGATATGAAAGAAGAAAGTCCCTCTGATTCTTCATACGTCCTTCAATTTGCATAGTCTTCTTACATTGCCTTGGTATGGATGCCTCAATTAACACTTGAGTTCATTTAAGGACTCTGTTTTTAAGGGGAAGAACCAAATTTTTTTTGTTGTAGCTTCAATTCCTTGAGTTAGTGGGTGATAAACTAACTAATAGAGATTGGCATAGCAGAATGGTATGTGGATAACGTGACAATGCATAACATAATTCTAGAAATCTGTCTGAGAAATAGGGTCTCTGCAACAAGAAGAAATCATATTTGTGTGAGAAATAAGGCCAAATTTTGTTTCTGTTACTTCTATACATGTTACTACATCACTTATTCTTATGTCCTCTTATTTTTTCAATATTCATTCCCTAACTCTTATATGTATTCTCTTCATCTTGGTCATAATGGAGAAATATATTCGTTTATAATATAGTATTTTACATTAGACAAATGTTATGGATTCTAAGGGACTGTTTGAGAAACTGCATAACTGAAAAATCCATTGGTAGGAATTTTTTGTGGTTTGAATTTCTAATCTCTTGGGCATTATTCTCTTTCTACCATTCATGATAGGTCCCTATGAAGAAAGACAAAAATAGGCATGTTAGACAACAAGAAAATTTGGTAACTATTTTTCTGGTGAGGAGATATTTTCTTTAAAGTGGCACTACTGTAAATGAACTGTTACATGTGGTGTGAACTGTGTTTTCTCTTGATGAAATTCATATGCCAACTGTTACTTTTGGGTTATTGCTCTATATTTCAGCAATGATAACACTTTGTACTCTGTTAGCAACACTTGAATAACATCACTCGCATTATGTTGACTGTGTAAGCATCTTAATATGTATCTGATTTTCCTTTGTTTTGTGGAAGGAATATTCCACATAATTATCATCAGTAACACTTGCTCTATATCTTCTTATGTTTCTGCAATGATATTTTTACTTTGGTGATTAGAGTAGTTATATTTTTTGCACGCACGATGGATAAACACAATAGAAACCATGCAGTTGCCTATGTATAGGACCATGCAGTTGATGCGAGGCTAGATATGTTATATGATTGGATTGGCAGGGTTTGCTCTACTTCGATTGCATATTATTGCCACTTCATATTAATGCCAGAATTTTGTATCTTCCATTTTGCAAACACAAACAAAACTCTGAACCTTACATATAATGTGTTTGATAAAATGCAGACAATGGTATCATGGTAAGCTGAGTAACGGATTTGTTCCACCCAAGTGCCTTCTGGGAAAAAAGTTAACTCTTAACAGGTCCATACAACATGATGACTCCAAACTTGAACTTGGAACCTGAAAATCATTCAGAAGGAAGTAGCCAGGTGGCATCGAATGTATCCTTGCATGAAGCATCTTATGATCTTACAAAGGGCAGCACCACCACTTCCTCCTGTCTCACAAAGGATGAAACTGATCCAGGTTCTGTTACCCTTGACTTGACACTCAACTTCAATTCCAGTGATAGTGAGTTGAAAGGTTCTAGTGATGCTAGCAGTGAAGTGGGAGCTGAACCTCCTGCTTCAGCATCAGCAACAGCAACTCCCAGGGTTTTTTCTTGTAACTACTGCAGGAGGAAGTTCTATAGTTCGCAGGCATTAGGGGGCCATCAAAATGCTCACAAAAGGGAGAGGACAATGGCTAAGCGTGCATTGAGAATGGGAATGTTCACTGAGAGGTACACAAGTTTGGCATCTCTACCTCTTCATGGTTCACCTTTTAGGTCTCTTGGTCTTGAAGCTCATTCTGCAATGCACCAAAGACACGTCTCATCCTCACTGAGAACTCCTGATATGAGAGCCGCTGCAAGATTTGAGAGAAACCATTTTGGATCACTGGTTTTCGTGGAAGATGATGATGTTGGATTGTTTTGGCCTGGAAGTTTCAGACAGGTAGACCAGGGAGCTGGTGTTACTGAAGGACATGTTCAGAGCTCAAATCCCAGTCTTGTTCCAATTGTGCCTCCTCCACCACAAGCTTCTGCATCTCCTGATCTCACATTGAAGCTTTGAATTGACCTCAGAATGATACATACACAAACAAAGGCCTCACAGAGTAATAAATAAGTGGCTAAGAAGTGACTCATCATCCATTGCTTTACAATCACATTTCTCAACCACTCATTTTCATTGTGAGGGGTTTAATTATCAGAGTTTTATGTATGTGTGTATGCATCACTTCTCTAAGAGTTTTTAGTATTTGATTCTCTTCCGAAGTTAAATATTAATTAATAGGCGTGCACTGTACAGTGAGATGTTTATTTCCAATGGCCATTTTACCTTATTTAATCTCACATTATCAATGGCTTCTTCTCGTCTGTACTTTACCTCATTATTGATGATTCTGGAGTAAATGTTTAACATCTAAGTGCTGTTTGATAGAAATATGAGTATGAATGTGATTCAATAGTTGGTGGATTTTGCATGCAGGAGTTCCAATCTTAATAGAAACACGTATGATCATGGCCATGTTATCACACCACCTCGTTAAAAACTATTACATCATAGTTTAAAGAGGACTCACATTCAGCGGAAAAAGAAGAATAGAATCTAAAAAAGTGATGATTAATAATAGTAATAGCTTTTTACCTCCAAAATAAGGAATCAGTTAAGTCATATAAACGCTACCTTTGAAAAGTATATTTAAGGAAAAATAACCTTCAAAAGTTGTCCAAGCATATATATATATATATATATATATATATATATATATATATATATATATATATATATATATATATATAAAAAAAATAATTTTTTTTTCCGTCCATGTTGACTTCGCGTGTTAAAGTTGTTTGTGAAGTCCATGTCATTTGAAAGGGAGCGTCTTGAGCATAACTTTGATATAAAAAATTATAAGAGAACCAATTTGCAATGTTGGACTTTATTTCACGGATCTTTGCGCAGAAAATACTAATTTTTCGGCAAAGTCGACTCCTTGTGGTTGAAGATTTTCATTCATGTTCTAGTGGACTTCAAATGGCACAGGTGGTGAAAGGAATCAAACATTCAATGGAACAAAGATAATTCTCACAAGGGTGGTTTTGTTTTCAAATTAAACGTGATTTTACCCTGTAACTTTTACAAAACATAATTATTTGCTTTTATTTTAATATTAAAAACTTAAATAGTTATTATATTTTTTAAAACATATATTTCAACAAAAAACATTTTTTTTAACCAGCAACAGAGGCAGTAATGACAACCGTATATGAATAAAGTGTATTTATTCGTATCAGAGATATTCAAATGTTATTTGAGAGAAAGATTACAAGAAAATAATTAAAGTCATAAAGAGAATAAACAAAACAACTATTTCTTACACCTTTTTGTTGGTTATATATATAATATTTTTATCGGCTTGAGTGCAGACTTCTAGGTGGACCTATTTTTTGTTATTTCATTTTATAATCTCAGAAATATTTCTTCAGTGGTGTTAAATTCGAAGAATTCAAAAGCTGTGATCTTCAACAACTTGATAAGAGGCAAAAATTGCTAACAATATTTAGTGTACTACAAGGTGTGACGATTTTTTCTAGACCGCATAAATTAATAGTTTTGACGAGAAACGAATCCTCTTCAAATTTGATAAGTAGTGAGATCGATGGGTCATCAACTTTTAGTAATTATAAAACTCAATTAGAAAATGTGAAAAAAAAAAAAGAATGATGAGAATACGCAAAACATGTAGAAGAAAGTGTTAGACCAAGGTCATTAATAGTTGACTCGCACATTTCAACAAAAAACTTTTGACAAAGGAGACCACCTTTTATGTTAAATTTTGGTGATCACTAGAAAGGATTCCCATTATAAGGACAAAAAATTTCAGAAGTGAGAAATTAGACTTTTTACATATAAATTATTTCCCAAATTTAATTGACATAGATGTATTTTTTTATTTTTATCATAAATATTTCTTTTGAAGAAAGAGTTGATTCTTTTATTTTTATTATAATTTTTTTAATATAATTTTATTATCTCTCACCTATTTAAAAAATGATATATTTATTATCATCGGATGTATTTAGTAACCAAATTTATCATATACAGAGAAAAACAAAGAGTTTAAGAAAAGATAAAAAATTAATCTATTATAAAAAAAAATTGATCAATTTAAAATATTTCTTAATTCTTCAATTTCATAAAAGTGTAATTTGATTTTGAAAAAAATGATAAATTAAAATTGAAAATTATGATAAAAAGAAGATGTGGAAAAAAGATAAATTCAAGATAAAGAAAAAAAAAGAGCGAAGGTTACACGTAATCTTATAAAATTTTAAGATAACTTTTCTAAAGTTAATATATATAATATACTAATATATAAATATAATTTTAAAATATATATGAAAAAAATAAAATGAGAAAACTTTGAAAACCGTGATGTGCGTCACGTAGAAGGTCTGCAAGTGACGGAAGGTATTATATAAGAAGTTGAGTGCATCAACTTTTACTATAACTCTAATAGAGGGAAAAAAAATCACTCATAAGTCTTAACGATCTTAATAGATATCTTATCATGTTAAACTAACTAACAATTTTACGTAGAATTATGACGTAAATTGCACGAGTTTTCGCTATGACCTTTCAATAACTTTATTTGTTATAACAAAGCGCGACAATAATAAAATATAGGCATGTTCATATTTTCAGCAAGGAATATTTACTTTGTAAATATTTCATTCCGTAAAATTACTCTCAACAAGGAGTGTCTATATTAATATCATTTCGACCTTAATTTTGACCCTAACTCATTTATAAGAGTTCTGAGAACTCGAACTTTTTTTTTTCTCTCGTATGAAAGTCCCTTAAAAGGGACTTAATAAAATATGAGTTAAGATTGAACCATGAGCAATGGTCAAATTGATACATCTGTCCATCTAGCACTAGTATGTCTGACAGTTAAAAATCAAGAAAATTAAGAATTAAATAGACTAATAAATGAGTCAAATCAAAGGTAGAAATTTGTTTCTAAACCAGACCAACATAAATCAAATCAGCACTGCAGTGGCACAAGGTTATAAAAATTGCACCGACAACATTCACCGCTTGCCCCTGCTTCCAAATATTTGTATGACTGCAGCAGATTCTCTTTTAGCAAATGCTAGATTTCATTTAAACCAGAGCTGCTCCTTCTACTTTTAATCAACGGCAGAATTGAGAACAAATGAACAATGAATTGACGTTCTTGCTTGCAATTTTACGTTATAAATTGCCACGTAAATCTTGTATCCAAAAGCCACCTAAGTGTTTGATAATTTGTGCTGCCAACCAACAACACGGCAATGAATAAATTTGTCAGCGTCACAGATCAAGTTTAATACAGCGTATCAAAATGTTTGATGAAATGCTATTCAAACAAAAGCCACTGATTTCACAAAAGTGTTGTAATCAAAATGTGGAATGAGCTCTCGAATTGGATTAACTTCACCGCCAAAATCATACAGCTTTCAAATTTAAAAGGCACCGCAAATGAATCAAGTTACTTGCATGTCAGCTCCTAATCAATTGCCACGGAATGAACCACAACTCTCTTGCTGCCCCAGCTGTCTGATAATTACAGCAACAATTGTTCAAACACCTTGCCTGCAGCTTCAACAATCCAGCTGCACAAATCTACCGCTTGCCAATAATTGAATGATTGCACCGAACAAGCGCTTGGATTCCCGAATTTCAAATAAGCATAGCACCTGCTTCGATCAAACAATTCTTTTGAAAGAAATTAAGTTGAACCTTCAATTAATGGCACCGAATGAAATTACGGTCAGTTAAATTGAAATTGCCAGCTCAAAGTCAAATATAAAATGCACGAACCACCGAACAACAATGCGTCTACTAAATTGATAGAAGAGAGTCATCCAACATTGACTCCACAATGAATATCAAAGGCACTGAAAGCCGTGAAATGCTTCAAGCAAAGTAATCGCATTGAGTTGTTTCGCGTTCCCGAGAAATTTGTTTACGTTAAAAGTACCCAACAGAACCACAATTCTTGCGAAAGAAATGACTTCACGTAATCACAATATTCATTTCACGTTTCACGCTCTGATTCATAAAAAAATATCATGGATCACTGATTGAAATTTCAGAGTTACAATAAATGTAAGGAATTCAACCTTGAAAGTTTCACGATGGTTAAAAAATGAGTAAAATCAGAAGAAACCACAGTTACACTGGATAAGGTTTTGTGTTGAATAATATTATTTTTGGGCTTGCTTATTGATGTCAAAAGTATCAATATCTCCTCTTACAAAAACTTTATACATGGTTGATCTAGGGATGGTTCATACCGTATAAAATAAGTAAAAAATCTTAAAATTTAAAGTTATTTGTATTAAACGTTGTAAGAAAAAACAATCACCTACATCTATACAACTTCATTCCTAAGCTAAGTATTAGAGACAAAGGTGTTCCAATTTAAAAAAATTTGAGGAAAAATTGTTAGAAATATATACAACCATATTTAGTACATACGTAGAAGAATTATCGTGAGCTTAAATTCCACACTAAATAAATAAAGATTACCCGATTAAATACTATATAAGAAAAAAATTCATAAAATAATATCTCAAAATTTTAACTTAAAAATAGTGTTAATTCTTTATGTAAATTGAATTCAAATCACATCTATATAATATATTTCTCTATGGTTTAGTGACTTTAAGTACTACATTGGATAAAAAGAATTAAACATCATATAGAAAACAAAAAACAAAAAAAAATAATAAACAATAAAAATAAGTAAAAACATCAACATGCAAGCCGCTATTCACTTTTAATTTTCTTTCGAACTCAACAAGTGAATGAGTAAACATGAACAATTGGTAATTACATCACAGTCCAAAATAACACACGTTTTGTACTTCGTTTTTTTTTTATATTACTTTTATTTTTATTTTTATTTTATTTTATTTTTTAATTTAATAAAAAATCACATGTTAAGCCAACATTGTTCAACCAACATTGTTCCACGTGCCATTATGTAAAACCCTAAAAAATATTGTTTTAAAAGTTATACTGATTTAAAAATAGTGAGACTCGATTATTTTACTATTAAAAGGATTTTATATAAATAATTTTGTTATAAACGAGTTTCATTATTTTAAAACACACTATCTCTCTAGAAATCACTTTTCTAGAGTTCTCTAACTTCTCTCTAGAAGTTTTCATCTTCTATTCATTTATTTGTTTGAAGATCAAAGACTGCTAGGGTGATCTTCTTGACGAGCTCTTTCTTTTTATCCGATCAGTTTCTTTAACCATATAAATTGAACTTCTACTCGTTTTCTTATGGGTCGTCTTCTCTATTCTAGCTTGCATGTGACTCTGTTTTGGTTCCATGTGATGTTTTAATCATCAATATGAGTCTTTGTTGGTTAGTGATACTAACAGTAGATCCTAATCGTTTTGTATTGTTCTTAGGTATAAATAGAGCATCTTGTGGAGCTAAGGGTGTTTTGGTGTTCCTTGAGTCTATTGAGCTGTTTGGGTTGGTTGAACCGCTTTGTCAGGTAGGGGAAGCTAGTTTTCTGTTAAATTTTGGTGTGAACTGATAATCTTGATAGTTATTTGTAATGTGATTTGTTGAATTTATGAGTTGTATGTTGAATTGTTTGACGTGATTTGTTGGTTAGTGATACTAACAGTAGATCCTAATCGTTTTGTATTGTTCTTAGGTATAGATAGAGCATCTTGTGGAGCTAAGGGTGTTTTGGTGTTCCTTGAGTCTATTGAGCTGTTTGGGTTGGTTGAACCGCTTTGTCAGGTAGGGGAAGCTAGTTTTCTGTTAAATTTTGGTGTGAACTGATAATCTTGATAGTTATTTGTAATGTGATTTGTTGAATTTATGAGTTGTATGTTGAATTGTTTGACGTGATTTGTTGGATTGATGAGTTGTATATTGAACTGTTTGATATTTGATTTGTGTTTGGTCTTGATTTAAGGGAAATGTTTGAATTTGTGTTTTGAGTGATTAGGTATCAGTTTCTTTAACTCTCTAAACCATTTGGAATCAAAAACACTAAAGGAAATGTGCCTAATCAATCAATTGCATAGGATCAGTTTTTCCCAAATTGTTGTTTTTGATACAGTGTCGGGCGCCATTATAGTGCGTCGGGTGCCACTTTTAGACCGTCAGGTGTTAGAAATCATTGTTTTCCAAGGGCTGGGCATCGGGTGCCACTTTTCTAATGTCGAGTGCCACCCTATATTTTTTGGTCTACATTCTTTTGGTAAAATGAATATTCCCGCTTTGTTAACCGTCAGATCTAGCTGAAATTTTGATAACTGATTCTAAACACATGAATCTTCATTTTGAGTGGTGGAATCTTTGTTTTGAAGTCTATGGTTAGAGAAATGATTTTCACCATTTTGATGTATTTTATGTATAACACCATTTGCCTTATTTTCCTGTTTTTGTTACTTTAGATGTTCTGGGTATACTTAAACTGGATTTTATAGTCCTTATTACTATAAATTCAATTGAATATATGGTTATGAGCACAAATTGTGTTGTTGATGAAAGAATTTCAAGGAGAAATTCTAAGTGGCAGTATTTTAGTGTATGCATTGACGTGAGGATTCAATATGGAGGTATCATTTCTCTAATAACTACTCACACTCAAGTAGAGTAGAGTAGATTATGTCGTGAATAGACGAAAGAGGTCTTAGTCATTGGATTCGATCAAGTTTTAGGTGCGAATGGGACTTACCTTGTAAGTGGTTGGGTGATAACCCCTTGAGGCCAAACTCTGCAGAGTTTGGGAACCACTACAAGTGCACAACACTAGTGAGTCTGATGTCAAGTGCATGTATCCGGATAATTGAATTTAGTGTCAATTTTGTGTGATTATAGATATAGATATGTCATATACCATGTTTGTAGGTTTTTGACATAATATAAATACATGTGTTTTGTGTTTTCATGTATTGTTCGTCTATTCTTTTGCGATGATCACCTATTTGGTGGGAGCAGATGAAGTTGCAGGTGTAGAGGCACATCTAGTGGATGATGAGCTATCAATTAGAGTAGTGGAAGGTCTAGATGAGTTTTAGTGATTGGTTAGTTTTGTATATGGTTCTTCTTCTTTTTGTTTAGTTTAAGTGAATAAATGATATATTTTCATAGTCTTTTCTTTTGTAAGACTATACTAATATACTTTATACACTAGATTACCTGTTTTGAATATTATAATGAAGCATCCTATTTTATTAGTTTTGAGATACTAAAATGGAACGTTACATATTACATTGTGTTATATTCAATTTGGTTTCTATATTCGTTATTTTTGTTCAATTTAGTTCTAATCTTGGAAAGAATAAAACAATTTTGTCCCTCTCCAAATTAAAACCAAATTAATTTTTTATATAAATGTTATACTTATATTTTTATTAAAATTCACATTTTTATTAATTTTTTTTTGTTTAAGGTTACATTTTTAAATTAATTTGTAGCCCTAAACAAAAAGTATTAAAAATCATATCAAGTAATAAGGTTACTTTCATTTTTTAACCTCTTAAAATTTAAAAAATTACGTGATTTTTAACATCTTACGATTTTAAACTAAAGGTGTTACTCTCAACTTTTGAAAATTTTATTCAATTTCAAACCAACTTTAACCATAAATTAAAAATATTTAATAAAAATGCAAATCTCAATAAAATATTAATATAATATTTATTTAAAAATTAAATTTGATCTCAATTTGAAAAAAGATAAATTTCTTTTTATTTTAAAAATAATTAAAACTAAATTGAAAAAAATAACACAGATCAAATTAAATATAAAAATCTATATAATTATGACTTAACACATATTTTTTAAAATTAAAAAAAAAAACATAAATTAAAAGACATAAAAAATATAAAAAAGCATGAATCGACAAATATAATTCACGATCTGTTAATTATTTAAATTACATTAATAAAAATAACTAAATTAAATAAAATTAATAAAAATTAGAATCAAATTAATGAGTAAATATTATTAATTTAAATGAACGAAAATAAAAAGTTATGTTTTTTTTCCTTTCTATAAAATTTTGAAAACCAGAAGAGATTGGTTTGAACTTTTATTGGTAGGTAAAGAAAACTTGTAGTTGATACTTTTGACTTGAAAGTATAACGATCGTAACTGAGCATATCTCGTCCAAACGATAGAATTGATATCATATGCAATAAATTTATAAAAACAATTTATTTCAAAATTATAAATTATAATTTTGTGAATAAAATTTGACTACGTATTTTTTTATTTTCTAAATTATATATTTTTGTAAATTTTTTAAAAAATTATTTTTCTAGCAAATGTTTTTAATTAATTATTTTTTAAACCTTAATTATAGATCCTTTTCTTTCGTTTTTAAATAAAAGAGTTCCAAATTCTGAATTATTATTTGGATCATTATTTTCCATTATTCATCATTCATTATTAATTATAAATAAACTCAAACATTGAAGATCAGAGTTCATTAACAATAGCTCAATTGAAAACATTCAGAAGAGAAACTTTTATGGAATCATTATGAATATATTAAATATGTTTAAAAGAAAGTGATGCCATGGCAGAAGTCGAAGAGGCAATTGTGTTGAATTGGTCATGCATGGTGGTGAGATAAGAGGTGTGTGCTTCTGCTGTAAGAGGAAAAGTACAGTTGCAGTAAAAAAAAAAAAAGAAGAAAAAAAAAAAAAAAGTGGTCCAACTGAGAGTAATTCTCTCCGCTTTCAAGGGTTAAGACTGTAATCTACCACATGCGCAAAAGCATCGCCGTCTTTTATTAAACCCAGTGTGAACACTACAAGAAAAACATGAAATTCCTGCCGTTGCTGGCTGAGTAATAGAAAAAGAAAATAAACTTTCATTCTCCCTTTATTTTCTGAATTGCCCCGTGAATCTTCTCTTTCTCGTAAACCTTCCCTTCCCTCGTTCATTCCTCTGGCCATGATTGGAAGTAAAGATCGTGTTGCTGAATCGGAGGGTGAGAACTCTAGGAGCAAGCTTTCAAGACACTATTTTGGGGCAAACAAGGAGTACCCAGATGAGAAAGGTGTTTTATTTCTGAGAGATTCACAGGTGGGTTGTGGTGGTGGTGGTGGTGGAGGTGTTGATGGGGTTCTTCGTCCAAAACCCACCGAGGTTGTTGTTGGGAGCTCGGGGTTCCAAGAGTTGACCCTCAGCTACCTTTGTGACAACCCAAAACTCAGTTTTTCCGAGAAAGAGAATCCTGGTAAAAGCTTGCTGAGTTCCTTTGAGAGAATAAGCCACAAAGGGAAAGAGGTTGTGGTTTGTGAGAACTCAAATCAGGATGGAAAATGGGTGGAAAGAGATTTCCTCAGCTTGAGTGAGCCACGAGAGGATTCTTCAAAGAGATCCCTTGAGGAAGTTGTTGAGAGGGAGAGTAATAAGGAGAAGAAGCAAAAACTGGAGACTCTCAATCTCTCTCTTGCTTTGCCTGATGTTTCTCTTTCCCTCACAGCTTCAAACGCCTTGCAAAATGGTGATCAACTAGTTAGGAATAAACCTTGTAGGCCATCCACTACTCACACTTCATATTCCAATGACTACACAGCAGCTTCTTTGTCTTACTCCTATTCCCACCCCTTCTCCCACAACCCAAGCTGCTCACTGACCCGCAATTCAACCGATAATTTTGAGTACTCTGTGAGCAAAGATGACCAAATTTGGAACTGTGGGGAGGGGACCAATGGGTCTGTGCATAGTAGGTTCAAGCCAATAGGAGATGGGGTTGCTTTGACCAGCCATGGTGCTGGTATTAGTTCCTTTATGCAAGGTAATAGTCAGTATAAAACTACTAGTTCAGATAACCATTCTTTTTTCCCTTCAGAGTTGCCTGCCAGGCCAAGGCTTGAGGCTCAGTCGGGGGACTCAAGGGGTAGGAACTCTGAGAATCTGAGAATCTTGGATGGCTTGGATGATGGGAAGGTAAGGAAACATTCCAGACCAGAGAGAATTGTTAGGGAGATTGTTTCAGAGTCTATCACTGTCATGGCATTGACAATTCAGGAGCTTACTGATGATGTCATAGCATCAACTAAGGAATACTTAAAGAATCTCATTGAAAAGCCTGAGAAGAAAGAGGAACTGGTAAGCCTTCAGAACCGGCTTGATAGAAGATCTGACCTAACAAAGGAGAGTCTTTCAAAGTGCCACAAAGTACAGTTAGAGGTTTTGGTGGCTCTCAAGATGGGGCTTGCCAGCTTCCTATCTAGCAAAGTTCAGTTGTCTGAGATGGTAGAGATTTTCTTGTATAAGAGGTGTAGGAATGTAACCTGCATGAGTTTGCTTCCTGTTGATGATTGTGACTGCAAGATTTGTTCAGGAAATAAGGGCTTTTGTAGTTCTTGCATGTGTCCTGTCTGTTTGAACTTTGATTGTGCAAATAGCACTTGTAGTTGGATAGGATGTGATGTTTGTTCTCATTGGTGCCATGCTACCTGTGGCATTCAGAGAAATCTTATCAAGCCTGGACCTAGCTTGAAGGGGCCTTCAGGGACCTCAGAGGTTCAGTTTCATTGTCTCGGATGTGGACATGCCTCGGAAATGTTTGGTTTTGTAAAAGACGTGTTTCTGTGTTGTGCAAAGGATTGGGGTCTTGAAACCTTGATGAAGGAGCTTGACTGTGTAAGGAGGATCTTCAGGGCAAGTGAAGATCGCAAAGGGAAGGAATTGCATGTTAAAACTGATGACTTGCTATTAAAGCTTCAAACTAAAATGGTATCTCCTTTGGACGCTTGCAATTACATCGTACAATTTTTCAACTGTAAGCGTCTGAACTTGGGTCTTTCGTATTCATATTTAAATTTGTTTGGATTTAGAGATAAAAAAAAATTGCTTCTTAAATAAGTGCTAAGGGGACAATCATAGATACAGTATTTAAGTGCCATGGATGCACTATGACTGCATAATGATTTGCTTGGCCTCGCTGAGGAGTAAATGATCAATCCATCCTGTTTGATGGGATTGAGTTAAAAAATCATTTCATCTGTTAACTTTTCAGCTCTTAATAGGGTATATTCTAGTGTTGTAGTTGCATGAAGACATTTTCACATGATATGAATGGTTTGCTTGTAGTACCATTATTTATTGGAGATGAGTAAGAACCAGTGGTTCTTTTCTGTGATTTGGTGGGATTGTGAATAAGGGAGGTTTAAGTGTGTATGCTGTGGTGTAGGTAAAGCATTACTGTTGATAAAAATTATTGTGCTTCTGACAGATAGAGATACACGGATTGATAAAAAAGGAGATACTAAAAAATTATTCTCTCTTACAAATTACTTACGAAACATTATTATGACACTCCTTACTGTTTTTGCCTGTCCAAGGCCGAAAAATAAATAAAAATGAGGAAGGACAACCACAGTTTTCTGGCAACGATGAGGGTGAAAATTCAGGGCAAGTTGGAAATGATTTTGGACATTAAGAATGAGAATTGAGAACCATAACTTTGTTAGTGTTTTTAAAACATAAGCTAGCTAGCTTGGTTATCATTATTTTACCCTAAATCCAAATAAAAGAAAAATATCCCAAAATCTGTCTGCTGAAAATTTTGATTATGTGTATCTCTTAAAACAAAAATGTTAATCCAAGAACACACTAAATAGAGGATTTCAATGTCATTTATAAAGTGATTTAAAACTGCTAGATTTGTATCTGCTTAAAGTATTTCTGTATCAGTCAAATCAGGCTTGTTTATTTACCACATCCAATTCGCTTTCACCATTCAATTTGGATATTTACTTCCCATCCCGGGCTGTTGTTTCCTATGTGTAGCTCTATGTTAAGAACAATATTGCAAGCATTTGATATCCCAGCAAATCCATGATTTATATATATCATTGGAATCATCTTGTAGTCTTTAAGTCTGTTGAGCTTAATATTACATTTGATGAAGTTCAATAAGTTTCTCTTATCATATATTGAATAAATAAAGGAGGAGGAATGTTATTTTTAACACTGAACTTACTAAACTCCAACCGGTTATTGTCTTCTGATACACAATTTTCATGAAATGAATAATATATTATGTGCTACATTGAACATCCATACCTAAAACACCATACATGCTTAGTTTTAAGCATTTTGGCATCTTCTTCACTTCCTGTTGAAATATTTACATCTTATCATTCCATTTGGTACTGAAGTACTTCAATGAGATGTGAAAGAATGGAATGTCATTAGCTTCATTGGAATGACAGTGGTTTATAAACATAAGTTGCTTTTATGGTACTGTTGCATTTACCTCTTTGACATTGTTGAATGTGTTTGATGAAATAGATCAAATTACATGTGACCCTGTGATTCTCGTATGAAATGTCCTTATTTAGCTTAGATTAAATTACTACAATAATATCTAACTCAGATGATTCTTCTGATAAACAGACGCAGATAGCATGCCAGATTTTCCTGCTTCTGCTGGTGTTTCTTCAAAGGATTTGGCAGCCTCTCAAACTAACCTTACAAAGGATATACCATCTCTTTCAAAACCTAACCCTCTATTACCAAATTATGGGTATGAGATGGGCTATTCTAGGTCACATCCTGATGCCATGTCAAGGGAAGTAGTTCAGAAAGACCTCAAAGCTTCCATGTTGAGTGAACTGAAAAATGAGGCTGATTTCCATTTGGGGGCCTTATTAAGAAAAGGTGGACTTGAAAGTTTGGGAAGCATTGTGAGGATAAAGGAGGCAGAAGCCAGAATGTTCCAAACCAAGGCAGATGAAGCAAGAAGAGAGGCAGAAGGGTTCCAGAGAATGATCAGGACGAAGACTGCCCAGATGGAAGAGGAGTATGCTGAAAAGCTTTCCAAACTCTGCTTGCACGAGACTGAGGAAACACAGAGGAAGAAAATGGATGAACTCAAAGTCTTGGAAAATTCCTATTTTGATTACTATAAAATGAAAAAGAGAATGCAAGAAGAGATTGATGGTTTGTTGCGGAGAATGGAGGCAACAAAGCAGCAATGGGTTTAGTTTATACCCTTTTTGATGTTTTTTCTTCCTCAGAATTCTGCTCAAATGTGTGTAACTTATTGATATTCCCTGTCTTGGTATTCTGGTTGTTCCCAGAATGGATGGCTTTCAATTGATAAATTCAAGTTTTTGGTGTTTATTTAATCTTTGTTCTTGTTTCCTTCATTAATGGAGAGAGCACAAATGTGTGAAAAGCTTTGCACTTTCTGTTACTGTTTGTACGAGACTTGTGTGGCTAAAACTTGTAAATTTTGTATTAATCACATACCATTGTTGCACATAGATTTATGTCATTGTTCATTTTAACATTGCCTTTAAGAAATTGGTGTCCTATAAGTAGTCTTAAATCCAAATTTTCCCATAAAACTGTGTTACATATTATGAGAAAGTTTTGCTGCTAATAATAAAGAATACGTGTAATTTCATTAAAAGAAAGTTGTGAAGCGTGTTATTATAGAAATATCCTCCACTAAGCAGGAGAGAGAAAAGGTTGACATGATTAGTTTTGTTAATCTCGGTGGATGGAGCATAAAGGAGAGGAAAATGCTAAAAAGCACTTTGGCTATGTTATGTGGTTCTTTTATTTTGTCACCGTTGATTGCGGTTTCTTCCACCAAAATATGCATCTGTTTATGTTTATGGTGTGTTTTGCAGCTCTCAGTATTGGAACTAGTTCACTAAGGTGACAATGAAAGGGAATCTGAATACATTCATAGTTTCATTTATATCAGTAAGTGACATCCAATCCAACCAATCTGATTTCCTTTTATTCTTATCTGTTTATTTTATTTATGAGGTCTACACACTTTCAAGTTCTATGATATTATAAGGCAGAATCGAATTTATATCATGCTTGAGAAATGTAATCATCATACTCTTTGATTGATACCATCTCAAATTGAAATAACAACTAAGAAGTTAGATACTTCTATTTCCAAGTGGAACTAGTTTTTTATTTTTATTTTTTTATTAAGTGGAACAAGTTAGTTAATGGGATGCTTAGTTATATTTAATTAAGATTCGACTCTTATATGTACAAGATACTTCTATCAAGGACTTTTAATAGTATTTATGTAGATGTTGGTAAAAAAACATCTTCTTGATTTAAGTGGTGACTATCTTACAAGATCGAGGTGTGATTGAATACACTATTATAGTAGCTGAAACAACGGATTCTCTAGCTACATTATAATACCTCGCCTCATATAGAGGAGGAACTTTAGCTGAATATTTTATTTTATATACTGTGAACGTCACACTTTAATTACTTATGATGATCTTTCCAAATAAGCACATGTTTATCGGCAAATGTCTCTTCTATTACTAAGACCACCAAGTCACAAAACTTATCATATTTGAAAAAAAAATTGAATGTGTTTGATACAATATTCGTCTTAAGTTTTTAAGACTTTTAAGAAAGTTTGTTTCCATACATCAATTAGAAAACACTCTTCACCACTTTTTTTACTTAAATATCATTATGTGCTTTAAATTTACATGGATAGCACAATTTTTATTTTAGTTGGGAATTCGGTCCTCCGGGAGCGGAATCCCAACCTGTGATGTTTTTTTTTTTTTCTATTCCAAGTAAGAATTCGGTCTCTTGGGACTCGAATTCTGAACTTGTTTTTTTTTTCATTTTTTTAAATAAATTAGAATTAATATTTTTTTAATTTTTTAATAAAATATATATGAGTTATTTTTTGTTTTCTTTTTGTACAAAATGTTACATTAAAGGTTAAATATATATTTTTTTTTTAAAAAGATCTAGTATTGTGAATTAGTTATTTTAGGTATTATTTTAAAGAATAAATTTTTTTTTCTTTTTGAATTTGTTGATTTAAAAATAGATTTTGTATTGTGTAGTAAGTTTTTTTATGTGCAATTTAAAAATATAAAAGTCAATTTAATTTAAATTTTTTTACTTTGTTGATTAATTTTCTTTTTATAATGGTGATTTTGGAAAAAAAATTATGAATTATAATAGAGGTAACTAAAGTAAAAACAATTAATGTATAATGTTTGAGATGGTGTTGTATTATTTTTTTTATGTTTATTAAATATTTAAAATTAAAAAATATGGTGGAAATACGAATTTACTTTTTATTTATATTTTTATACTTTGATTTCTTTATAAGATTTTTATTGATAAAATTTTTATTTTTTCACACAAATAAATAATGTAAAATTTATTTTTTAGAATTTATAGTAGGTATTACGTTTAAATATAAAGTTAGAATTTATATTTTTCAAATATCCTAATAAATAAAGGACTAAAAATTTGGTTGAAATTAATTATTTTTCTTGATTTCTTGTAACTTGAAATTTTGTTTTAGTAATATTTGTGTATTTTAATTGAAATTTATAAAGCATAATTCAATAGAAATTATGTTTATTTAATGAAAGACATTACAAGTACCATAATTGACATAAATAAATATAAAATCTATTTATAAGGCAAGTAGTTATTGGTCTTGCTATGGATTCAAATAAGGTTGACATGACCTGGTATCCCAAAAAAGTGAACACATCTTATCATAGTGTCAGGTTGCATGTGATACCATTAATGAATTCACTGTGTACGGCCATGTTTTGAAATATTTGTCAGCTTTTCAAGTGGTCAAATTATGTATCTTTATTCGCACACTATCCTAATAGCATTGACAAGTCTTGTCCAAATTGCAGGGTGAGAATAAATTTCTGAATTAAATATCAGCCTTGGCACATCCCAATAAAGTTGACAATTCTTGTCATAATTAGAAGGTGCAAGTGAGGCCATTTATTTCAAATATGCGCCAGCTTTTACAGTGGTCAAATTAAATTTCTTAATTGGCACGTTATCCTAATTAAAGTATTTGTCATCTTTTACAATAGTGATATAATAAATCAGCTTTGGCACCTCCTAATAAAGTTGACAAGTCTTGTCATAATTACAAGGTGCAAGTGAGGCCATTTATTTCAAAGATGCGGCAACTTTTACAGTGGTAAGAGTAAATTTCTGAATTGACACGTTATCCCAATTGAAGTATCTATTGCCTTTTAGAAGAGTAATATAATAAATTAGCTTTGGCACCTCCCAATAAAGTTGATAAGTATTGTCATAATTAGAAGGTGCAACTGAGGCCCTTTATTTCAAAGATGTGCCAGCTTTTACAGTGGTGAGAGTAAATATCTTTCTTGGCACGCTATCCAGGTGAAGATAATCAGTTCTATTTAAGGTTGTGGTTCCTTAGTTTGAAAGTTGTGGAGTGCTCTAGTATAACAAGTAAAAATGGTTTTATTTGAGGAGTTGAATGCATATAATTCCTTTAATGTTGCTATTGATTTTGAAGATGGAAGGTTCTCCTTAAGTAGACTTCCAAATAAGGTTACTCTTAACCATATGCGCATCATCATAAGCTATATGTGATACCATTTCCCTCTTGAATTTGTTGTGGAAGGCCTCGATGACTTCCTTTTTGTAAGGAATGACGAAGATCTTCAACATGCCATTCAATGGCACTCAATGATGGTCCCTACAGCGATAATATCTTTTTATGTTAACTTCATGAAAGTTGAGAAGTGTGACAACTTTGTACCTATTTAGTTTTTTTTTTGTATGTTTTAACATTGTTCTTTAAGATCATTGAACTTATTGAGTTTATCTAAAGAAATTGTTGTTCGCTATTTAGCAATGAAGCATTTGGAATGATTAAGTTTTTTCATTGCTGATCTTCGAAATTTTGTTAAACACGGTAAACTCTTACAAACACATAAACACGACCTATTTCATATGTAATAAAATATTAAACTACATCTTTGTCCTTTTAATCACCGTAGTGGTGTCTAATTCCACACCGTGGTCAACGCCTATTTCTGGTGGGGTTCCTCTTACGCACTTCAGGTATAGGTTCTTCTACGTATGAAGGTTGTAGTTCGTGTTCCTCCTCAGGTTGATGATCATCATGTGCAGTAGATGATGGTGCTTATGTATATGGATTGTGGACGTAGTAAACTGAGTCTTGTTGAGGTTGATCCAATCCTTCTAAGAAATTTGGACTTTGGGGATATGTACGCAACCAGGGTTGTGCAGAAGGTGGTGTTTCATCATAAGTTGCAAACATACTTTGTATGCCTAGTTCCGAGTTTGAAGAAATTGAATTCCTTGTTCCCTCCATACCTGGTGGTGGAGGTGGAGTGTTGAAGTCATGCCTAGTTTGTCGTGGTGGAGGGACATTTGCTGATGTCGATGCACGATGCATTCTAGGATCATTTAACATTTGTGGAACTGACAAATACAAAAATGAGTTTGAAATGTATCATGACATGTACTCCATTGTGTGTTGAAGTGGCCCAAGCATCGGTAATCCATTCAACGTTAGGTCATGCCGGTTATTCCAAACCTCTATCCATTGCACATGTCTAGTAACCCAATTCTCATCTTGTCTCCCCCTCATGTCTAATTTATGTAGATGATCAAGGTTGTTGGGTTCTTCAGGGATCTCTTGTAATAGCCAAAATTTTAACTTCACCCTATCTGACTGGTGCCACTCCACAATGGCAAAACAAATTAAAGTTGTGCATGACGTCCATATTGCTTGGTCCCGATATGCTTCAACATCAATAATAGAGCCCAAACCCTCATAAGGAACCCAAATAAACTACAACAATAATTGAAAATGTTAGTCATTCATTTAGAACAATTTTACACGCAAAACCACAGGCACCTAGGCTCAAGAATAATATCCCAACATGTAAGACAAATGGTGGAGTCAGACTCATCCACATCAATTGCAACAATAATTTCTTCCATTCAGACCTCTATGGGATATAACACAACCTACAGAAAGGCATGGTTGGCGACACAGCAGGCAATTGAAGATGTGTAAGAAAATTGGGAACAGTCTTACAACCGATTGTCGTGCCTACTACAAGCCATGCAAACTTATTTGTCTGAGTTTGCATACAAGTTGAAAACTAGTCCAATTACAAATGGGGAGGAGGTCCTAGAAAACCAACAACACTTTCGAAGAGTGTTCTGGACATTCAAACCATGCATTGATGGCTTCCCATTTTGCAAACCAATAGTGCAAGTGGATGAAACCTTCCTTTACGGAAGGTATAGGGGCACCCTTCTAGTAGTTGTTGCACAAGATAAGAGAAATAACATTTTCCCCATTACATTTGCTATAATAAAGGGTGAAATTGTCGAAGTTTGGTTTTTTTCCTTAAAAACCTAAGGACACACGTTACGCCTCAACAAAATTTATGCTTAATTTCAGACCGTCACAATTCAATCAGTGCAACATTCAACAGACCCAGTAGTGACTGGACTAAAGGGAACTGCGTGCAAGTGTTTTGTATTCGACACATTGCACAAAATTTTACAAAAAGATTCAAAAATACAACTCTGAAAAAGGACCTCATCAACATGGGTAAGTTATTACATGTAAATTTGTCTTTTTCATTTTTTTGGCTGTTAATTTTTCACACCCATTATTAGAAAATAAATTCTTCTTATAATTATATTTGTAGCGTACGCATTGACGGAGTCACGCTATAACTACTACTACAACATCATTAGAGAAGACAACCCAGAAGCAGCAGCTTGGGTAGACCAAATTCCAAGGGAGCAGTGGTGTCTTGCATATGATCAAGGAAGAAGGTGGGGTCACGTAACAACGAATCTGGCTGAAGTAATAAATTTTGTCTTAAAGAAGACAAGGAATTTGCCAATTTCATCCATAGTATTGGCTACATACACCAGGTGTAATACATACTTCACAAAAAGAGGTAGGCAAATAAATGCAATGGTTAGTGCTGGTCATGTGTACTCTAAATATGCGACCAACTTCCTACAAGACGCAGACTCCAAGTCAAACACGCACCACGTCGTTGAATTTGATAGAAATATCACAAGATTCAGAGTGGAAGAGATGGTCAATCCCAGAGAAGTACGTCCTGCAAGAAAATTTGTAGTCAGATTAGATGAAAGGTGGTGCGATTGTGGAAAGTTTAAAAAAATACATCTACCATGTTCACATGTTATTGTAGCTTGCAAGCATGCACATCACGACTTCAGCATCTACATAAGTCCCCATTATAGGCTGGATGTCATCATGAAAGTATATGACAATTTATTTGGCGAGTTAAGACATGAAGAATATTGGCCACCATACCAAGGGCACATGTTTTGTAACATCCCATCTCGGGTCTTACAGGTTTGGCCTCATCCTGCCACAAAAAGGAACGAGAGGGGTCGTCCTAAATCAAGTAGAATTAGGACTGAGATGAACATTAAGGAAGGAAGACAATCAAAAAAGTGTTCCTATTATAAAACTGAAGGATACGCAAGAAATCATTGTCCTAATAACCCTACACTTAGATGATCCACATCAAATCACTTAGTTTATGTTGTACTTTTAATTGTATTCAATAATTTTGTACTTGATTCAATTCAATGGTACATCTTTTTTTATTATCTATTATTATTACTTATTTTACATAAACCAAAAACAAATAACAAAATTATTTAAAATACAATAATGAAATGCTTTTAAATTATTTTAGTTATTTCCATCATTTTTAAAGTATTTTTTACAAAATTTCAAAGTTTATAATATACATTTTTTAAAATTATAAAAAATTAAAAGATAATTTTAATTTCAATATTTATAAGCATCTATTAAAAATAATTAATATTACACAAATTATAAAAAAAATTAAATTAAATTGACTATTATATTTTCAAATTGCACATAAAATAACTTACTACATAGAACAAAATCTATTTTTAAATCAACAAATTCAAAAAGAAAAAAATATTATTTATTATTTTTTCTTTCAAATAATACCTAAAATAACTAAAAACACAATACTAGATCTATTTTTTTTAAATATATATTTAACCTTTAATGTAACATTTTTTACAAAAAGAAAATAAAAAATAAATCTTATATCTATTTTATTAAAAAATTTAAAAAACATTAATTCTAATTTATTTAAAAAAAGACGGAAAAAAAAAATAAAAAACCAAGTTCAGAATTCGGGTCCCTGGGAAACGAATTCTAACTTGAAATAGAAAAAATAAAATAAAACATCGCAGGATGGAATTCGGCTCGCAGAGAACCTAATTCCCAACTAAAATAAAAATTGTGCTATTCATGTAAATTTAAAGTAGAGTATATTATTTAAGTAAAAAAAGTAGTGAACGGTGCTTTTTGAAAAAAAAAAAATCTAGTGTGAACATTTATATTCAAGATAAACATATAACCTTGTAAGTGAATTAAAGAATGGCTTAATATAGAGAAAATGGTGGATAGAAAATAAGAAGATGAGATAGAAATAGAATTATAAGATAATTGAAGAACAAGATGAAAAAAACTTCATTTTCATGATAATTTCTATGTAGAATTGTTATTTGTATCCAAAATTATTTGCAAAAGGTGATTATGGTTCTTTATAAGCTTTTCCTAGCAAACAAATTTGTTAACCTAAATTTAATCTAAGTTCACCTCTAATAACATGTAAATGTGACTTCTAAAACATAGTAAGAGTAGGTTGACAATTGAAAGCAAAAAATGGAGAGATTTGAAAATTCAAAATTCAAAAAGAAATTCAATGGTATCTTTAGAAGTTGGCGAAAATATGCAGTTGCATTCCATACTTGCACATGCTTTTTATGGCTCTTTTAAACATGTTTTCCTTGCATTGTTGACCTTTCTTCGACCGAAAATTTAACCTCTTCATTGAGGTTCAATTTGGGTCTCGCATGATACTTTTTTCTTCCTTTATTCTTGCACTCCTTGAATTGAATTCATCAAGTGTGAAGGAAGGAAAAAGATAATGTCAAATTAGGATTTTCGAACTTTTGATAATTTTTTAATAAAGAGTAAAATGGAAATATAACTTACGCGGGGTGCAAGAAGAAAGAGTACAGGAAGAACTCCCTTACTATAAAGGATTGTTTAGATTTGAGTCCATTGGGAGTTGTAATATGAATTAAATGGGAGCTTCTCCTCCAAACAATTTTCCTGTATCTCACAAAAATTTTAGATTTTCACTTTACCTCTAAGTTAAAAGTAACTATACTTTTACTGTCTCTAACTAATACATTCCCAAGTTTTTTAACAACAAATGTGAATATCCGGTATTATGTATTCTTTTTTCATCTAAAAATATTAACATCTGATGTTTGATCTCGTTAAATTTATTTTTTTTCATTACAAATCCGCTTATTAAGGATGTCGACATTTATAATAAAAAAAAATAAAAATTATATATATATATAAGACACTGGATGTCGTTACGCCCAATGTCAAACATTACTAAACAACGTTTCTTTTTTTGATTTGTGATAGGAAATTATTGGAAGTTATTGCTTCCTGCATACCCAGAATTCCTAAAAGCACTCCCATACTAAAAAAAAGAATACTAAAACATTCTTCCTCACTAAATCATATAATTGTTGTTATCATCGTTATCACTTTCATCATTGTTGCAACTGCAGATTAAGAAGAAAAGAGAAAAAACGCTATAAAGAAAGAAATAGAAGAGAGAATGCAGAAAAGCTCATTCCGGAAAGATTTTTCAAAATGCAGAAAAACTTGTTTTAAACTGTATTATATATGTTCAAAAAGCTTGTTTTGAAAAGTCTATAAAGCTTGTTTCAGAGTACATTTCATACGTTCAAGAAATCCTATTCTAAAATTTAATCTTATTTCAAAGATTTTTAGAAAACTTATTCCAGAAGGTATCCAGAAATATAATTTGAAAATAAAATAAAAAATTTTGGGAGCTGCGCAAAGAAATAATTGGGGTGCAGAAAGCAAAAGCCACAACAGAATTGAATGGGAGCCACAACGTAATGAGCTCTTTTGTTTCCTTCACCTCATTGCTTTCTGCATACTTTCTTTTATCAGATATTAAAAAAAGTCTAAATTATCTATTATTCAATTTTTAAATTATGCAATTTATAAATATATTTTAATTTGTACAGTTTAACATAATTTTTGAAATTTAATAATATCGTTTAAATTGGATAATTCATAATTCTATTAGAGATGGTATAATTTAAAATACACTTTTTAAATCTATAAATATATTTTAAATTTATGAATTACATAATTTTATTAAAATTTATTTGAAACTATACAATACAAATTATTTTAATTAAACAGTTTAGAATGCATTCTTAAATTACATAAACTAAAAACATATTTTTGATTATATAATTAAAAATATATTTGTAAATGTAAAAATATATTTTAAATTATAGAATTTGAGATATTGATATATAATTCTAGATTGGACGGTATTCCATTAAACCCAATAATCTCACTCTCTTTCCATTGGTCAAGTTACTTTTTGAAGACAAAATTGTTCCAAATTATAAAGGGGACAATACCTCAGATTGAGTAATCGACCTAGCGATGTTATTTCGTTATTGGTGCTTGTGCGAAATGATAACAATTTCCTTACCCTTTTCCCTTATTCCTCTACTGGAGTTGTGAAGGTATTCAAAGAAATTGTCTTATGATCGGGTAATTTCTTTCTGCACCCATGTTTTCTTTTTGTACCTCAATATAGATAGATAATTTGGTGAAATGACCATTTTATTCTTAATAAAATATTTTGAAACACGTTATAAACTGCATAATCTGAAATACATTTTAAAAATGTATACATTTTAAATGGTATAATTCAAAATATATCTTCAAATCCAAAATCACATATCTAAATTACACAATCCCAAATATATTTGAATCAATGGTACATTCTGGATGGTGTAATTTATCTATTTAAATTCATTCAATTGTGTTTCTTCGTTCTGTTTTCATTCATTTATTGCGACCTTCAAACCCCAGATCTCTCATAAGAGATTGAGCCAAATGACACGATGTTTACAACTATATCAGCGGCTTGTAGTCATTCGGGAACGGTTGGAAAATGGTCTAGGTTATTTAATTTGACTTATGAGGAGTTGAATTTTGTTCCTTCCATGAAGCACTATGCATGTATGGTTGACATGTTGGCATGCACTGTGAACCTTGAAGATGCGTCTCATCTTATTGAGAAAATGTCTGTTAAACCTAGTGTTAGTGTGTTCAGAGCTTTTCTCCATGGTTGTTGGCTTCATTATGGGTTTGAGATGGGGGGAAGTGGTTATTACGAGAATATTGGAGTTGTACCCTCGTGAAGCTTCTTACTACGTCCTTGTGTGAAACCTGTATGCTTCAAATGGGAGATGGGTGTTGTTGGGGGTATTTCTCTATGAAGCCCGGACACGTCTAATCAATTGTGCGTCTCGTGTCTGACATGTATCGGACACTGACATTCATACCACATGTATTAATGAAATATTCAATTTAAAAGATATTTTTTGTCTTTAACATGATTTTGACATAACTCCAACACAATATTAATAACCACAAATTTAATGATTTTTCAAAAAAATCTATAAATTTGTAAATTTATCACATAAGTTTCTATTATGATTATAAAAATAAGGAAAAAGTATTATATGATCATTACTTTTCACTTTTTTGGATATTAGATTGATAAATTAGAGTTATTTTTGTGTTAGTTGACAATTTGTTAGTTAAAAGTTTGAAACTAATATGCATATGCATATCGTGTCATGTGTCCTATGTTTTTCAATTTAGCCGTATCTCTGTATCCGTGTCTGTGTCCGTGTCCGTATCCGGGCTTCATAAGTATTTCCTCTCCTCTTAGTATTGTGGTGAAGGACTCAAAGTTGTTGTGCAAAGGACTCAGAGTTTCCAAATTCTTTACGTGATGAAATTATGAGTGTTATTTTTTCTATTGAACATTTGGTTGTAGACATGATTGGTTGGAAAGTGATTATGTACTCTTATGTAAGTTTTGTGATGTTTCTCAAATTGTTCTTTACTCTCTTAGAGGGAGATGAAGAGATATGTAAAAAAATTGTAATTTAAGTGTTCTCATATATTTAGGAAGAGAAATCAAAATATAGATAAGTTGGCTTCTTTAGGATTAAAAGATAAAATTGTAAATAGTATGATACTATATCATAGGATTGCTTTGAGTTTGAGTTATAAAGGCTTTGGATTTAGAAAATAAAATTTAGGCTTAAATAGTACTTTAGTCCTAGTTTTCATTCGGTTTTTTCAATGTGGTCCTACTGTTGATTTTTTTTTTCAATTTGGTCTTAATATTGGTAAATTTTTTTCAATTTGGCCCAATTCGCTAATACCGTTAAAATAGTTAACGGATGTGAACAGTAACCGCTACGTGTCATTTTGTGATATTTTTTGATATCTTTTTAATTTTTTTTAATTTTTTTAATTTTTTAAAAAATGTACACGTGTCAAGCCCATATCATGCCACGTGTCATTTTTGTGAATTTTAATTTTTTTAATTTTTTTAATTTTTTAATTTTTTTAATTTTTTTGAATTTTTTTTGATTTTTTTTTTAAATTTAATTTTTTTAATTTAAAAAAATCCACGTGTCAAGCTAATATCATGCCACGTGTCAGAGTCAGTTTTTTATATTCAATTTGGTCTTAATATTTGTTAATTGTTTTCAATTTGGTCCTATTTTTTTTTTAAATTTAACATTTTTGTTCCTCTCCAAATTGAGACAAAATTTAATTTGTATATATTAAAATGCATATTTTTGTTAAATATTTTTAATTTAGAATTAGAGTTAGTTTAAAATTAAAACGAAAAAAAGCAATAACACCATTAATTTAA
>Ga0214542_1000781_pt1 | contig 60771 bp, 24 predicted proteins | sample CNSS1metaG_FD_160096 | JGI IMG/M metagenome (GOLD analysis project Ga0214542, IMG submission 160096) | Root nodule microbial communities from cowpea collected in UCLA plant growth center, Los Angeles, California, USA - CNSS1 | ecosystem: Host-associated > Plants > Roots > Nodule | place: USA...
AGAATGAAATATAAAAGAATAAAAATATATATATTAATAATATATATATATATATATATATATATATATATATATATATATATATATATATATATATATATATATATATATCATCGCAAAGATAGTTCAATTATATAACTCTAGACTCGATATCCAAATTGTGTAAGCGACGTTGGATCTATTGGCGGCGTGCACTTGTGATGGTCCCCAAACTCTGCAGAGTTTGGGCGCAAGGGGTTATCACCTGACCACTCCCAAGGTAAGTTCCCTTCGCGTCTAAGACTTGATTAAGTCCAAAGACTAGGACCTCTTGCTACTCCTCATGACATAATTCATTATGCTCTATCTGAGCGTGAATGATTATTGGAGTTTTAAGATACCAACCAATACGGATTCTTCACGTCCTTACACACACACACTAGCAAACTCATCTGAATTTCCCTTGAAATTCCATTTCAACCACAACCTCTCTTAATTCATGTTCATCCAATTTCACCACACAAAATATTAACATAACATTCCAAGCATATAAGAGACTAATTGCACAAAATCGCATTTAAACATATAACTTCATCCCTTACAACAGAACATCAAACACCCCACTATAGTGGTTCTCGCTCAAGCTAGACGATCTAGCCCAGGCGAGAGGCCATCTCACTTAGCGAGTCAGTCTCGCCTAAGCGAGGCTCTAACAGTGGCAAAAATAAAAATCTGGGCGAAGCCTTGCTCAAGCTAAGCTGGTTCGCTTAGATGAGAGTGTCTCTCACTCAAGCGACCTCAGCTCGCCTAGGCGAGGCTTCACGCAGGAACAAGGGTGGTTTTCTGGTGTTTTCGCTCAGGCGAGAGCCACTCGCCCAGGCAAAAATACCAGATTATGAACTTGTTCCCACATGCAGGAGCCCAGATTCTCCATACAATTTCAAGCACACCCAATTTCGCAGTTCAAACATCAATTTAGCATTCAAACACACAATCCAGAACCATCAGAACATATATCCATATGAATTTTAAGACAAAGGTTAGCTTCCCTTACCTTTTGGAATTACCGCTTGTAGGTTTAGCTCTCAATCAAGAGGATACCTCAATTTCACAACCCAAGGAGCTGAATTTACAAACACCAAGAGTAAGAATGGGAACCTAACTCGAATCAGAAGGATTGAGGAATCCTTCAATTTTGAAATTAAAGATAAAGAAGAAATTTGGAGTTAACTTACGCGTGGGGAGGGGATGAACAGCTTGGGAAGGAGATTCTGCACTAGTCACAAGCCTGATTGCTATTACAGAAAGGAAGGAAGCAAATCAAATTTGAATTGGAGCTCAAACCCCTTTTTGTTAGAGAGAATTGGAGGAAACAGGGAGAGAAGAAAATGATACAGAGTGAGGGTGAGAGAATTGTTCTATGTGTGGTAGAAGAGAGAAAGGGAGTAGTAAAAGGGGTTTCACATTGATTGGAACAAGTTTTGTATGTAAAAGATTGTTGTTTGAGTTAAATCTATGAATTATGTATTCTACATAAATTTCCAGTATTTTAGCCGATTGATTTGTCTGTTTAATCAACTGTTTCATAGCTCAAGAACAAATTAGTCTGTTGTTTTATTTTTTAACCAATTGAAAGTGTATTGGTCTACTGTTTTTACATCCCAACTTTCCAGTCTAGTTGATTCAGTTGAAAAGATTTTAAGCTTTTGAAAAAGTTACAAATAGCCAATTCAACCCCTCTCCCCCTTTCTTGGCTTAAATCACCATTTCAAAACTAACAATTGGTATCTAGAGCAAGGTTCTTGAAAGATATTCAAGTTTGATCAAAAATATTTTGAAAAGGTTAAAAATAAACTCCCTTTTGATGAAGGTGCCTCTATTCATAGACCACCTATGTTTTGTGGCCTAAACTATCAGTTTTGGAAAATAAGGATGAAAATTTTCATTGAATCTATAGACAAAGGGATTTAGGATGCAATAGTTAAGGGACCATATACTCCTAAATGTCTTGTTGAAAATAAAAAGGTGGACAAGCCTTAGATTGAATGGACGAATGAAGAAAGGAGAAAAACTCAATATGATTTCATTGCCAAGAATATCATCACTTCATCTTTGAGAATGGATGAATTTTTTAGGGTCTCACAATGTAAGAGTGCAAAGGAAATGTGGGATGTCCTAGAAGTCACATATGAGGGGACAAATGAAGTGAAGAGAGCAAGGAAGCATGCCTTGATTCAAGAGTATGAGTTTCTCAAGATGCAAAAAGGAGAGTTCATAACTGAAGTTCAAAATAGGTTCACTCACATAGTCAACCATCTCATGGGTCTAGCCAAAGAATTTGACAAAGAGGAGCTAAACATCAAAGTGCTAAAATGTCTTGATAGAAATTGGCAACCAAAGGTAACTACCATATCTGAATCCAAGGATTTATCCATCATCACCATAACTTGCACTGTTTGGTAAACTAAGAGAGCATGGGATTGAAATGTAAAGGCTAAATGAGCTTGAGTTAAGTGAGAAAAAGGTAAAAATCATAGCCTTGAAGGCCAGCTCCAAGAAGAGTGATGAAATCGAGGAAGAGGTTGCCAAATCAAGTGATAATGAGAACTTGAATCTACTAGTTAAGAGGTTTGGGAAGTATCTCAAGAGGAAAAGCAACAAAGGTAATTAAAGGAGGTATATTTCTAAACAAAATGATTTAAGTAATACTTCTAAATTCTCATGTTATAATTGTGGAAAGCAAGGACATATCAAGATTGAATGTCCTAATGTTAACAAAGAGAAGGAGAAGGTTGGTGACAGGAAAAAGGAGAAAAAGGCCAAGGAAAGACGTGCCTACATAGCTTGGGAGGAAAATGATGATTCAACAAGTACTTCATCTCAAGAAGGAAGTGAGGAAGCAAATCTATGCCTCATAGCCGGATATGAATCATCCTCATCAAGCCAAGTAAGTTCCTTGTCATCTAAAGATAAAAATGACTATTACCAATTATTGCATGACTTTGAAGAATTGCATAATGAGGCTAAGAAAATTGTTGTCATGAACAATTGGCTAAAAGGATTAAATAACCGGCTAGAAAAAAGAGTTAGCCAGCTAGAATCAGAAACAACCGACTTAAAAACTGATTTCGAACAAGTAGAAATGATTTACAGTAATTCAGTCGATTGTTCTGAAAAACAGTTGGCTATAAAACCTTGTGAAAGTTGCATTACTTTGAAAAATCAAGTGAAATATCTTTGAAAACTTGTGCAAAGTTCACAAGAGGAAAAGCAAACCTAGAAGCTGTTATTGGCTCTCAAAATTATGTTTTTGGGAAGGTTGGACTTGGTTATACACCTATCCATGAAAAGAAAGCCAAGAAGTTATCTAGTTTTTTTTTCAAGAGTGAGCCAAATGTTATGGGATTCATTTCCTACAACTATTGTAAGAAGAAAGGTCATGTTCTTAGGAATTGCAATGCTAGAAAATATGATGTACCTAATGGATTTATGAAATGGGTCACAAAAGGATCTAGAAAGGCATAACCATGTTGGACCCAAACTATCAAAGGGTACCATGTAATGCTATGTTGTTTTATATGTCATAAAACAGGAAAAGAAAGACCTATGGTACCTAGATAGTGGCTGCTCGAGGCATATGACTGGTGATAAGTCCAAGTTTGCAAAGTCGGAACTAAAGGAAGAAGGCTTTGTAACTTATGGTGACAATAACAAAGGAAGGATACTTGGAAGTGGAGTCATAAGCAATGGAGCCTCATTCAACATCCACAACGTGCTTCTAGTTAAAGGGCTAAAGAACAATTTGATAAGTATAAGTCAATTGTGTGACAAAGGTTTTAAAGTTGTGTTTGAACCAAATCATTGCCTTATATATGATGCATGTGGTAGTATTGTGTTGGTAGGAAAAATAGTCAACAATATATACTTGCTTAATATGCATCATGCATCATTTAGCATTCATTGTTTGCTTACAAAAGAGAATGATACTTGGTTATGACATAGGAGGCTTTGTCACATACATATGCACCATTTGAATCGACTAAATAGAAAATAATTGGTTGAAAGGTTACCAAAACTTAAGTTTGAGAAGGATAGGATATGTGAAGCATGCCAAAGGGGAAAGCAAACTAAGGTTTCCTTTAAACCCAAAAACTGTATTTCAATTGAAAGACCCTTAGAATTGCTTCACATGGATCTATTTGGTCCTTCTAGAACTATGAGTCTTTTTGAAAACTATTATGCATTGGTTATTTTTGATGATTTCTCTAGATTTACATGGACTTTATTTCTAGCTGCCAAGAATGAAACCTTTTATGCTTTTAAGAAACTTACCAAGGTTTTAGAAAATGAAAAAGGTTCTAAAATAGTCTCTCTAAGGAGTGATCATGGTGGAGATTTTCAAAATGAAAAGTTTGAGCACTTTTGTGAAAAACATGGTATTAAGCATAACTTTTCAGCTCCTAGAACTCCAAAACAAAATGGAGTGATTGAGAGAAAGAATAAATCATTAGAGGAACTAGCTAGAACCATGCTTAATGAAACTGCCTAAGTACTTTTGTGCTAATACAATCAACACGACTTCATATGTGTTAAATCGTGTGTTGATAAGGTCAATTTTAAAGAAAACACCTTATGAGCTATTCAAAGGTAGAATGCCTGCTCTAAATCACCTAAAAGTATTTGGTTGCAAGTGTTTTGTTTTAAAAAATGGAAAAGAGTAGCTTGGCAAATTTGACTCAAAAGCATATGAAGGTATCTTTCTAGTCTATGTACATGTTATATTTGATGAAAGTAACCTAGTGCAACAAGATCAAAGGCCTAAGATTGCAGATTGAGAAGATATATTGCAAGAAAAGCAAATTATTGCAAAATTGGAATCTGCTATAGGAAATCAGCCAATTGAAAAGGAAATTTAGTCGGTTGAAAAAGCTGCAGACAATAACTTACCCAAGGATTGCATTGAACCTAGGGGATTACCAAAGGACATCATAATTGGTGACATAAAAAATGGAGTATCCACTAGACACAAGCTTGTATTCTTTGAACATGTTGCCTTTGTTTCTCAGATTGAACCTACGAATGTGAATGATGCATTATATGATAGTAATTGGGTTGATGCTATGCAAGATGAGCTTAATCAATTCACTAGAAATGATGTGTGGTCTCTTGTTCCTAAAACTGATGCAATGAATGTGATTGGTACTAAATGGAAATTTTAGGAATAAAATGAATGAAAATGGTAACATTGTTAAGAATAAGGATAGGCTAGTTGCTAAAGGTTATAATCAAGAGGAAGGTGTTGATTTTGATGAAACATATGCACCTGTAGCTAGCCTAGAAGTTGTGAGGTTCTTGTTAGCATATGCATGCATGTGTAATTTCAAACTTTCTCAAATGGATGTGAAAAGTGCATTCTTGAATGGTTTCTTAAATGAAGAAGTGTATGTATCACAACCCCCTGGCTTTGAAGATCACCTCTATCCTAATCATGTTTTCAAATTGAAAAAGGCTTTATATGGTTTAAAACAAGCACCACGACAGTGGTATGAAAGGTTAAGCAACTTTCTTTTATCAAAGGATATGCTAGAGGTTCAGTTGATAAAACACTTTTCATTAGAAAACATGCAAGTGATGTAATACTTGTTCAAGTATATGTAGATGATATAATCTTTGGATCAAATAATAACTTCATGTGTGAAGAGTTTATTGCAGCTATGCAGGGAGAATTTGAGATGTCTATGATGGGTGAGCTAACCTACTTCCTAGGTCTGCAAGGGAAGCAACTCAAGCATAGGACATTTTTAAGCCAGTCAAAATATTGTTTTGACTTACTAAAAAAGTTCAAAATGGAGGATTGCAAAGAGGCTATCACTCCAATTGCTACAAACTGCCTTATGGATGCAGATGAAGCTGGACAACAAGTTGATTCAACCAAATAGAGAGGGTTAATTGGTTTCTTGCTATATAAAATTGCTAGTAGACCAGTATAAAAATAGCTGTGCAATTCTCTTTCTCTCTTCTCACTAACTTTGAATCACTTTAAAATCTCAAGAAAATCAAGTAATCCACTCTTTGCTATGTTTTAATGCATTCTTATGTAATCTGAGGTTGTATAATAGTTAAAAACATTGATTGGAACAAGTCTTGTATGTAAAAGATTGTTGTTTGAGTTAAATTTGCGAATTTTGTATTCTGCATAAATTCCCAGTATTTAGCCGATTGATTTTTCTTTTTAATCGATTGTTTCATAGGTCAAGAACAAATTAGTCTGCTGTTTTATTTTTTAACCGATTGAAAGTGTATTGGTATGTTGTTTTTACATCCTAACTTTCCAGTCTAGTTGATTTAATTGAAAAGAGTTTAAGCTTTCGAAAAAGTTACAAATAGCTAATTCAACCTCCTTCCTTTCTTGGATTAAATCACCATTTCAAAACTAACATACGTGACTCACTGAGTGATGAAAACCGCCCCACAATTTGTGGCCTCTCTTTAGGAAGCACGAATATATAGGCTTTCATGGTAGTTTCATAAAACATGGTCTTCGACATGACATCCACAAATAACATTGCCCATAGTCCGATATTTGACCAAACAATCATCCTATATCCGAAGTCCAATCTCAGGTATTTTCGGGAATCTGAATCCTCATATGATTTATGAGAACCTCGACGATCAACAGATCTGCACATCGTCCTCCAAGAGACATTCAAATCACTATTTACAATAGTGTCTATTAAGAATAAAAAATTATAATTGATTTATGAATTTGACTCTAATTGATATCTAATATTAGCTATCAAAATTTTGATCATAGAAGAAATTAGTATTTAAATTAATCACTAATTAATTATAGATCAATCGTAATATTATTCCAAAAAATAATAATTTATCATTATTATGCGAAACAAAGGAAGAAGTAAGTTTTGTAGAAGGAATAAGGTACTATTGGTCTATTAGGCTTTTATATTGTTACAATATTGTTACCATATTGTTATCGTGTTAGGCATTTAAGATTAATTTTAAATTTTCATATTTGATGTGGATCTTATTAAGGGTAGAGAAGCTCAACTCTGAACCTCATTGTTGGATTTACTGTTTATGATATTTCTTCTTTCAATAGCAGAAATATATGATTATGATTAGTGATTAAAAAATGTTCAGTTATTTTTTAATTTTTTTATTTACATGTAAGGTGATGGTAGTGCATTGAAAAAGAAACTCGTACACAATATCTTACAAAATATGGATACTTGCCTCTAGTGATTTTGTATAAAAATTAGAATTAAAACTAAAGTTGGTTTGATTAAATTATTTTGAGTTCTCAAATTTAGATTCCACTATTCATATTAAGTGGAAAAAACAATACACAACAAAAAAAAAAATTAAATCTATTAACTTTTAGAGTTGAATTAGATATAATATTTTATTCTTATATAAATCTCTTCTAGACGTAGATATTTTTGGTATTTCTCCACGAATAATTACGTATATTAAGCAATAAAAAGTTGATAGCAGAATGAGTGGAGGCGAAATGAGAAACGATCAACGTAATTAATTAAAATTGGTTAATAAACGATAATTACAACCACATTAGCCATTGTCAAGGCTTTAAAATGCTTTGATTTTTATGACCTAAATTTGGTGCATTACAAGTTTTAGTCGTTGATTGATTAGAGATTAAGGTGAATTACACATGGATAATGCTCCACTTACGTGACATAATTGAACTTAAGAAGGGAAAAAGTAAGAGATTAATTAATGAACAACTTTGAAAAGAAGAGATGACAAATTTGTAAGCATTATGACAAAATTTGACACCTCTAAAAGACGAAAGAGATTTTTTCCCATTTCAATGATGACTTAGTCTTTATGTGTAAAACGCTTTGATATTTGGGAAAAAGGCGTAACTGTGAAAGTTCCACGAAGCATAATCATTACTGCATTCCAATTCTATACGGACCATACAATACAATAGTACAACGTTGCTGTCTCATTTTATTCCCTCCTCGGTCCCACTCTTATACTAAAACACGTTTCAGACACAATTTTTCTTAGGTAAATTGTTTTCACCTTGTGTGAATCCAGCATATAGCTAACCGCATTTACCATAACATGACAATTGTAGGTTAGTTTTGAAAATATCCAAAAGGAATGTATAACTTCTGTTAGGTTTAAATCTTATCACATTTTCTAAGGAAGAAATTTTATCTATACTTTATGAAAATTACCTGGTTAAAAGAGTCACATCTTAAATTATTCAAAGAGATATCAACTCATCAAATAAATATAAATAATAGTATAGTTTATTGTTACTGTTACTATTTTATTATATTAAATTTAAATTAAGACTTATTATAATCTTTTTAAAATAAGTATTTATTGTGGTACAGGGAAAGAGTCAAAAAGAGAACATGGTTCAAGTCATTTCCATTAAAAAAATACTTCAAGTTTCATGTAAAATCCTAAACCCTAAAATTAGGAATGTCAACGGGTCGGGACAGGATAAATATCCGTCTCATACCCGTATTCATATTTGTTGGATATCCGTTATGCAAGTACTCGCTTATTTTTTTCATATCCACGGATATCCACGGTACCTGTAGGTATTTACAAAATTATTTAAAAAAAAAATATTTAAGCATAAATTCAAATAAAATAAAATACATCATTGTCATAAATTTTAAATAAAGTTCAAACAAACTCAAGTTCATACAAGTTCAAAAAATTATAAAAATAAATATAAAATGACGTTCAACACCATGAAAATTATTTAATTAGTGCTTTGATCAACAAGCTCACTTTCTCCGATTGAATCCTGAAAAATAATCAGATAATAAACCTTAATTGTCACATGTCAAATATTCTTATTTTGATTCCATCATTTGACAACAAGCATACTATAAATGTTACTGTCTATATAGAGTTTGATGTATGTGCCCAAGAGAAGAATGTCAACAGGTGTACTTGGAAGAATATAACGTACCAATACTTGAAGCTGGAAGAATGAAGAGAAGACAAGATGTGCAACTTAGAAAAAATTATGTCAGAATGTTTTTTTACTAATATATATAGGAGGGTATTTTTGTGAATTAAAGTTAAGCGGGTACGGGTATCCACGGGTATAGATACTATAATACCCGTACCCGCCCCATTAACATGCGGGTATCAAAAATACCCGTACCCACAAGTAGCGGGTATCCATTTTTAATATTTGTTTCCTAACTATTGCGGGTTTTATCCACAAATACCCGCAGGTACGAATATTTTTGACATCCCTACCTAAAACAATTATCGTCATACAAAATCTTAAATGTGATTTATAATTATTAAACCAACATGGGTCATGTATCTGTGTTCGACACGTATCGTGTATGATACTTTAGGATACTTTACCGATAATTATCAATGAAGTATCTAAGTTACAAAGTTATAGTACACTACAATAAAATCTTTGAATAATGACCAATTTTAGTGATAAAAAATAATTAGTCACTATATAGTGACCAATTTGACAACTACAATAGTTCAAAAAAATTATAATTGTCTCTAAATTGATAATTAAAATAGTTTAAATTATGAATTGATTTTTAAATTGGTCATTAACATTAGCTATCAGGTTCTGGCTACCAAAATAATTGGTCTCCAATTAGGAAATTTGGATTCACACATTAAATATCATATATTTATTATGTTTGTAAGAATTATTGTAAAATTTTCAATGTTCATATATCATGTATCCATCACATATCGTATCCTATTATTTTGAAAATAAATGTATCGATATATCGAATACGTGTCTTATTTTGAAAAAGGTTTTTACCTCCCCTCATCATTTTCTCTATTCAAAACAAACACACATGATAATAGAATCCAAAAAATATGACAATAATACATATGAAAGTGTAACATAAAATTTATTATCAACCTTTAATCATAGCGTTCCTCTATGCTCTTTCAATGACTTAAAATCTGCAATAATTGAATCAGAACTTAAACTTGTTACAATATCTCTTTCAATATAGATTATCATAGTGTTTGTTAAAAATTCAGCCTCCATCTTATTTCTAAACCTATTCTTGATTATTTTTATTGTAGAAAAAGATCTTTCAATTGTAACTGTAGAAACTAGAAGAGTCATGCTAAGACGAAGTAATCTATCAATAAGTAGTAAACTTTAGACTTTTTTGTTGTTGCCAAACATGTACACAAGTCTTGCATTGTTGATAAATTCTTTAAATTTGAATCTTGACGAGTCAATAATGAAATGTTGAAATTGAAAATTCAAATTAATCTTCTCTTACTCATTGAAATTCATGGGATACTATTTGTCTACAAGAGTGCAAATTTCACTAACATTTTAAACCAGCTTAGCACTTACTTATGCATAGGTTCGCAATTAATTCCCACCAACCAAACACTGGTAAATAAAACAAAAGTCCACCTTGCTCAAAAAAATAAATTTGTATTTCACCATTGCCACGTCAAACAATTTAAAATAAAATGCCAAAGGTTACTTTTTGTCCTTTATTATTTTAACTCGAATATGGATATGAATGAAAAAAAAATCATACAAGTTCGCACTTATGTAGACATGGATTAGCGAATAAAGTATACACTGCAAATTTAAGGCCTCCTCCCAAAATCAACATAAGTGAAAACTAACTACTACTACTACTTAGCACTTATGAAGCCACGGGTTAGCACATAAATTATACATTAGAATTTAACAGTACATAACACAAATTCAATTATTCCTGCACAAATTATGACTACTTGCAATTACTTCACTTATTTGATATATTATAAATATTTGCTATATTCTAAACAAAGTGAATTACGCCACAAGTTCTGTACAAAACATTTGACATGGGTTAGCACCACTGAACTCATTGCTTAGCCCTTATGAACCCATGGCTTAGCAAATACATGACAATGGAATTTAACATTACTCATTGTCAACCTTTCTTTGCTGAATTTAACCCTTTATGCTAGGCACCATTTATAAAGTGCGCACTCCAACAGAAAACAGGAATCAAACTAAATCATTCCAATCCATTGAACTTACTTCAATAAAATACAAAAATAACAATAAAATAGTAAGTGGGATTAAGCAATCAACAATAATAACAAAATTGGTGTTCCAAACATCAATTTTATAACTTCACAATTAATCCACAGCTTAAATAAAAAAGGGAAGCACAAATGTATCGCACTGTTTACATAAAATGAAATTAAATTCTAACATCAGTACAAAGATGCAACAACTTCTAAGTAACCCGTTTCCTCCTCGCGTAAGTCATAAACGGAGTTCGTATCGCTTGACTTTTGAAACACTTCTTGGGTTCTTCCTTCAATCGGTAGTACAAATTATTGCTTTAAGCTTCCTCCCTGTCAAGTTGCCCACCATCCTCTTGCCCCTGTTGCTGCTGAGGAGGGCTTTCAACAAATTCGTAGCTCTTCTACTGCACGTATTCATCAAAGTCTTTGTCTCTGCCGTATTCATATGGTTATGGTGGAACCTGTTGTTTGAAATCGTTATTCCACATATCATTCATTATTGCTTTAAAATATGTCATTGCCTTCCGTAATTCCAAAATCTCTACTTCTTGTTTATCTAGTTCTATACTTAAGTGTTCTTCGTCTTCCTCGTCGTCCTGAAATCTTGTACCATATTTATCAAAAGCTTCCTTCACAAAAGGATGAGAAAGCTCAAAGTTTGATACACCTACATCCATGAGAACTTGAAACATTACCCCAAAAAGCGACTTGAAAAATTAAAATCAATAACTACAACTAACTACTAGAAAAAAAATCCACTTTCATACCTTGTTTTTAATCAAAGCACTACTAATTTTGTCCTCAACCACTTTCATATCCATCCATTGCAATACTCGGGGGAACTTTGTGCTTGATTTTCCAATATTACATTTTGGAATTAAGAAGTGCTCAAAATACCATAACTAAAAAAATCAACAAAAAAAATTTAACTTAATACATTTGTTCCTATTTCAAACAAAACAAATTTCATTCAAACAAATTCATTACGAATTACCTGTAACAAGTACACACAACCAAGAATGTGGAAGTGTCTCTTCTTTCCTTTCTTCATTAAGAACATGGATGCTTTGCATATGCTCCCAACTAAGTATTCATAAACAAGTCCACACCAATTGTATATCCCAAGACTACTAAGGTCATCCACAATGATAAATAAAATGGGAAAATTATTTCCTTACGACTTGCACAAAGGAACTATGATATTCCCAATAAAATATATAGCCTACAATAATCCTCCAAGGTAACCTCGTCCCTACATGTTACTAGAAAATCATATAACATGTGAACATCAACACTTTTGTTATTCAATAATTTCTTACACTCGCTCTCACACAAACCTCATATAAGTTAATACTCTCACCATGAACCCTTAAACCTAATCCCAAATAAACATCTAATAAAGATAAACGAACAACTTTGTTACTTATTAAATATCCACCCCTCCTTTCAACCCACAAACTAATTAACGAAGTAAGAAGTTTCCTACTAAACTTTACACTTCGTTTCAAGATGGTGAACCATCCAAATGGTGTCCCTTCAATCACGAACCTTTGTTTTGCACTTAAATTATTATTTAAGGAAGCAATGTACTTTTTCCAACAACAATGCCTAAAAGTCTACACATATTGATGAACAAAACTTATAAAATGTTCATCTATAAATTAATTAATAATAAAAAGAATTTAATATCACACCTTCACCTCATGCTTCTTCTCGCCACCGCATTTACTACTGTCACTATAATCAGCCATTACAGTATCGCTTATGTAAACAATTGATGTTACATCCTGTCATATATGGAAAAATAATACCTTGGCTTAGCACTTAAAAACTAAGGGGTTAGGAAATCATTTTTTGCCACCTTACTTAAATTGAAACCAATGAAAGTAATACATGGTGTTGTGATAAAACGATTAATAATTGTGATGTGCAAACACTATACATGTATAATCCCCACTCATTAACTATTCATATTCCATATCACCCATCTCCAACTGCAAGCAAACAAGACATGATATGTGAAAAAAATAAAACCTTGGCTGAGCACTTACAAAATAATAGCTTAGCAAATATTTTTATTCCCACCTTACACATATTCAAACCAATGAAAGTAATAAAGTGATTAACAACTCTGATGTGCAAACACTATATATATAAAATGTCAACTCATTAAAAATTCACAATCCATATCACCCATCCCCAAGTCAACTAAACTGGGCATCATATGTACAAATAAAATACTCTGGCTTAGCACTTAACAACTAAGAGGTTACCAAATATTTTTTTTCCCAACCTACCTAAACTCAAACCAATGAAAGTGATATATGATGAAGTAATAAAGTCATTACCAACTCTGATGTGCGAACATTATACATATTCAATCCCAACTCATTAGTGCAAACAGGACATCGTGCGTGCAAAAATAATACCATGGCTTAGCACTTAAATACTAACAGGTTATCATATATTTTCATTCCCACCTTACATACATTCAAACCAATGCGTTGCAAACCAATCTTACTTCCTATAACAAATCAACCTTGCTAATCAATATCCCAATAAATCACTTCCAATAACAAAAAAAAAATTGTATATTATGTTAAGTTTGTTTACCTTAGCCCACTATCCCGCAATGGGTTGGGTTCAACAATGACTTTGCTTACCTCTTCATCAATGTACAGCCATAATAGAACGAAAAAGACCAATCCTTCAGATTTCATTTTAGAGTGATCATTTTCTACACCAGACCTTCCTCTTCCACTGTTCAACAACACTGTACCAAAAATCCAAACTTTATCAAATATTCTCCAAAAAGGGAAACAAAAATGTCTCCTTTCCACCAAATCTGCACAAACAACACAGAATGCCAGGACTTTCTTGCAGTGGGTAAACCCAATATTTTTTGTGCACCAACGGGGAAATCAACAACCACTTCGGTAACAAACACCTGGGAACTGGAAAAAACTTGGGGGATGGAGGAAGAAGACATTGCTCTCCACTTCTCTCACGAGCTCTACTTTTCTCTCTCCCACTCCTTTCCACTTCTGCCACGAATCAACCAGGCAGTTTTCTCTCGTTCTCCATTTCTTTCTCGCGTTTTCTTGTTCTCGCATTTTCTCGCGTTTTCTCTCTTTGCTCTTCACCCACTCAAAAACATGGTCAACGTGGAAATTGTGTAAAAAGATTAAAATAAAAAACTTTGTCACGTCAAGTAGTGAGAGAAGTTGTCAATTGTTTGTTGTTACTATATCATTTTCTTTAAAAAAATATGCGGGTACCTGCCCGCATAATAGATACCCGCACATATATGGATACAGATACGAGACATGTATTCATCCAACGGGTAGAATATAGGAAGCTACAATTCGTACCCTACCTGTCTCATTAACATCTCTATTTACATCCATTAAAAAAAAATAGATCGTATATTAATAAATTATTTCGGTGGCTAATATGAGTGGCTAAATTGCATTTTTTTTAATAGTGAATTATCATAAAGAAAAAAAAGAATAATTTCACATGAAAAAAATGTACGCATACTCTCCCTTTAATACATATGAAATCACATAATTTAAGATCTTATTTTAATTCTCTATATTACACAATTTATTTGAAAAATTTTACATTATGTTTTTACAAAAGCAAATGCAAGAAGAAGATATAAGACATGGTGGTGCAAGTGACAAAGGTGATGACTGAAGTGATAGAAATAGTGGTGTAAGGATATGTGCAATAGTTTATTTATTTATTTATTTTATCAATAAGGATATGTGAGTGATGTGAGTGACAAACATAGTGACATGATTGGAGGGTCGTCACTTACTCTGAGGACAACCTAGTGTTTAAAGGCATTTTAGGGAGGTGGCCTGGTGCTTTATGATGTTGGAGGCAATGAGAGAGTTGGAGAAAGTAGAAAAATACATCAATTCTTTCAAATTGCAACAAAATATATATCTTAATATAATATCAAATTTTATTTTAATCAATGAAATACAACATCACTTACACATGTAACCGATGTAATTTCAAACCTACACATCACTGTGGTTATATAATTATATAATATCACTATAATACATCATTTATACAAATACCGGATATAAAATATTTTCAAAATTACCACAACATCTCCGTATTTCCTTTCATAGATTTCATGTTAACCAACATAATTTTTACAGTGTAAATTATTTTCTTTTTCACGATAAATAACTTTCGAAAATGAGAACTTTTTCAAGGGATTATCATGCTTAAAAAAAATGTAAAATAATTGAAAAATATCTACGCGCCTGCTCCATAAAATACTAACAGTACAAAGTGTATTGGTTCGTGAGCACGTTTAGGTCTTTTCTGTCATGTGGCTTTGGTGGGTTGGCTGAGTCATGTAAACTATTGATGCAGTTGCCTCCACGTCAGCACACGTAACATTTTTTAGCAAGAGTTCAAGAAACAACAAGAATCATCTAGAACCCTAGCTAGTTACTACATTCGTGATTCGTATTTTCGTATTTGGATTTTATGATAAGGTCATCACACCAAACCAACCCACACCTTCACTAATCTTTTTAATTTAAGATTCATTATTATTCTCTAATTGGAAGCTTCGTCCAAGATTATCCTCTTAATCATGGCCCTAATATTTATAATCCAAAAATATTTAATAACATGGATAATAAAGTTATAAATTGTGCAAAACAAATAATTATATATAGTTTTGTTAACATCGCAGCTTCCATTTCTGGCTTCATCACTTTCACGTTCTGCTACACTCTTTTTAAATTGCGCTCACCACTTACTTCAATTGTGAACGTGTAAAGTTACTCAAGTCGCATGCATATTATGTTCCGACCACTTAGTAACAATGTTCGAATTATAATCTACGTGGATTGAACCATTACAATTGTCGATCATATGTTACATTTTATTATTATTGCTTTCTGGATTATAAATTTTTATAATTCAAACATGTCTTTTGAGATGGATAACAAATTCGAAAGCAACAAAATATGAAACTAATTTTTATGTAACTTACTATATATTATCGTGACCTATATTTTCAACATATTGTTGTATTCAATGGCTGGTTTTAAGAAATCGTTGTCTTTTAGGTATTGTTTATTTTCATATGTACTATCTTTTGTAAATAATTTTACTTATCGTTTAGTATAATTGTAAATGTAGATTTCAAAACCCACGGCAGCTACCATGGTTTTCAAACTTGCCATTTAAATATTACAAAATATTTGATCGTACGATTTCATCGTACGTAATTCTAATACAAACATTTCCATGACTCCTTTATCTTTGTTCCAGAACCTCTAGTGAAAAAAATAAGTAATTTGATATATTTCTTGCATTAATATCATTGTTATCATATATCCAATAATATCATATAATTTTAAAGTCAAAGTATATTTAAAAAAATACAGTATTTTAAATTTTATGATATTTTTAAAACCAAATTTATAATAAAATTCTTAAGTTTAAAATGAATAATATCTTATATGCGTTAACTGAGTTAATATTATTTCAATGGAATTTTTGGAACAAAGAAAAACAATCTTTGACATATATATTCCTTCAATTCACCTAATAACAGTTTCAAATGTACCTATTATTGAAGACTTCTATTTACTGGAAACAAATACGTGAGATACCACACCTAAAACTAGTTTCTATTTTACATTTGTATAAGATTCACGAATGTCCAATGGAATCGATTTGACTATGGTTTAATTCTAATTAGTATAATTATTAAAAGGAGGTTTTCTAGATGGCTAATATAAAAGAGTTAACAAAAATAGACGAGATCAAGTCAAGAAAATTGTAGCATGAATTCATTTGGATTTTTTTTAGATAATTTTGTTCACGGTGTAAATAGATTAGACTCTCAATAGTTAATATAAAAGTAATTGAATGTATAATAAAATTATGTATGAAAGTAGTTATAATAAAAGTAAAGTATGTATAATTTATATATCAAATTATTAAAATTAAAATTAATTTATTGATAAAACTCCAATTTTAAGAATATTTTACTTTTAGCTTTCTTATTTAAGATTATTTATTTTATTTTGTTTTATTTACTTCTTTTAAGCGGATCAAAATTGTTTGTTGTTCTACTATATAATCTAACGAAATATAAAAAATCGTAACTCGTTTAAAACAAGGTTGGTTCAAATTAACACAAAGTTATTAAATCATCTATTATAGCCAATTATGCTCTTTAACATTATCAATTTTATCACTCTTTTATATGAATCATTGTATCATTTACATAGAAAACAACATATTTGCATGTTATTAACATTCTAATACTTTTTTTCTCTTTTAGAAAGGTGCTATATTTTTTCTTTAATTATAATACTATTAAATATAATTATCAATATTTAATAATAAAAATAATAAAATAGTTATTTATTTTTTTAGTTAAATAATTTCTCTTTCAACTCATTTTCCAACTTTTTTTCTTTTTTTTCATTTTCCTCTACTTTAAGTCTCCTTCAACCGTAAGGAAACAAGGAAATTTACCAATGACAATGATTACTTTTGTTTTTAGTTTACAAAAGAAATAAAATCTGACAAAGATTTCAAAATGCAGTGTTACATCATTTTAGTGCGGCATGAATTGTACTGCATTCAGATTTCAAGTTGTACTACATTCAGATTCAGAGTTCAGTAAATTACAGTTTTCATTTTGTGATATAAATACGCATCATTCTGTAAACAGAAAAAATATATAGACGTACATTTTTAAGACGATTTTAGTGAGAATTTTTTCTACTTAAATTCAGAATTTCATTACATTTGTATCAAATACCAATATAAATGATCAGTTTTTCAATTTATAATTAGAAAATGAATAGTTATAATTTTTTCCTTTGTAAATGGGTTCTATATATTCCAGTTTGAAAACATATTCTTTAGTTAGAAAAAGCGTGGTTTTGGTAGTTAACTAGTTATAATTTTAGCAATGTGATGAAGAAGAAAACAATAGTTGTTGAAAAGGAAATTTTGCCAACAAGAACATTCGTTGTATGAAAATACGAAATTTAAGTTTGATGACTCTGATGAAGTTGTTGAGTTAAGACTCTGAGAGGAAGGAACGGTCATGAACGTGGTCCCCGCTTCCCATTTCTGACTCAGCCGTGACTATGATTCCAACAAAAATGTGTCGGCTACTCATGGATCATGGAGTATGACATGCTACATCATACATGCATGACATGGAAATGCATTATCCATTGTATATCATGTGGATGATCCACCAGTATAACCATAGTTATTAGTAAACTCATATGAATTAATAGTCATAATTTTTTTTTCTTATAATATTGATTAATTGAACTTGGCAGTTAGACCAGTGTGTAACCGGTTAAACAGTTAAGTAACATGTAAAGTGTGAACGGATTGCGTTAAGAATAGATAGATATGATGTCACTCAGCCCCTTCTTACTACAAACAGCCAAAAATGGATCTTTCCACTTGTCTTAAAAAACAAAAACAAAAACTTGCCTTTTTATTTCTCTGAGAAAATATTGTGTGAAACTTTAATGACAAAATAAACTTTTTCCAATTAATTTTTAAATTAAAAAAAATAGATATATCATTAAAAAAAACTTCAATTAGAAACAAATCTTAAAAACAAAAATCGTTAGTCAATTTAGATACTAATTTATAAAATTAAAAATTATTAATTATTAAAATAGTTATTATTATAAATAAAAAATTATAATTAGTCACGAGACCAATTTAGAAACTAAGTTATTTTGGTAGTCAAAATTTAGGTAACTAACTTTTAGTAACTAGTCAAAATCTAGGTAGTTAATTTTAAAGATCAATCTAGTGTCCAACTATAATTTTTTATTCATAGTAGTGACTATTTTACTAACCAATAATTTTTTAGTTTTGTAAATTAGTATCTAAATTGGTTATTATAGTTAATAATTATTATTTGTTACTGAAATTGGTCACTATTTAAATTTTCTTTTTGTAATGTATATTTTTTTGTGTAATTATGTTCAAGTGAAGTATTAGTTAATAAAAATAATTTTAATTATGATATTTTATACTTTTTATGCTTGGCAAAGTATTAGATGTGAATTTACTTTTGATGCATATATAACATAAGTAAGTATATGTCTATTCTCGAAGCAACGAACGTAAATTTGCAGTCTTCTCATTTTCATATATTTTAAGCCAAAATTTATGTCTTCTAAAAAGATTAAAAATCAATATATAATACATGAATGCACCACAAAAATTTTCAAAATTTTCTAAGTAGTATAGGTATCTCAAATAAAGTATAAAAAAATAGGTGAGAAATACTAAGAAAATAAAAAACGTGTAAGTGATGAAATATTTAAAATTTCAGACCCCAATCCATTGGCCACCGCATTCCTCACCCCATTTCATCAACTTTCATTTTTTAGCGTCTCCATCCAAGGTCCGTAATAAAAGTTATGACCATTTGAATTTTTAACCACAAAATCTTGACAACTCCAAATTTGTGACCAATATGTCATATGTGAACATTCTACATTTGAATACATATACCACAAAAAAATTGAGTAAAAAATCATTTAATACCTATTTTTAGCGAATTTTACAAAATTAGGATCATATAGGTTAAGCTAAAATAGGAGAGAAAATGAAAAAAATCAACCTCGATGGTAGAAAACATAACCTCTAGGCACACAAGAATGACACGAAACACAACATTTAGGCATACAACAATGACACGAAGCACAACCTTTAGACACAAAACAATGACTATCACGCACGCAATGCTTTTATAAGCATAGTCGAGGGTTATTGTTCACAGTACGGTGAAGAAATTGAAGGAAAAAAGAGTGCACTAGGGTTTTTTAAACAAATTTACGTCTGACCTAGGTTAGACGTAAAAACCAATTTTTACATTTGGCCCTTGTAGATCAAATGTAAATTTTGACAACTTATTTACAAAAATGTCACTACGTATTTTTCATGTATGAAATCTACTAGTTAGATGTCAATTGACTTACATAATGGACTTATTTTGTGTTTAGTGATTATCAATTCAGGTGAATCAAATAGTTTTTTTGTCTGAATTTTGATTATTTCTACTCATTTTAGTAATTTTATTTATTGTTTTATTTTTCAAACAAGAATGTTTGACTCTCTCAATTTCTACTGTTCATTCACTGCAAGAAAATATTTAAATAATGACCTAAAGTAATTAGTCACTATAGTAACCAATTTGAATACCAATTTATAAACTAAAAATTATTGGTAACTAAAATAGTTTTTATTATGAGTAAAAAAATTATAATTGGTCTCTTGGTAACTAAAATAGTTTCTTTTTTATCAATTGGTTTCTAAATTAGTCATAACATTAGTTACCAAGGATTTGACTACCAAAGGAATTGGTCTCTAAATAAGTCTTTAATTAGTCATTTGGAGACCAATTACTTTGTTAGCCAAAACCTTGGTAGCTAGTGTTAGTGACCAATTTAGTGACCAATTCATAATAGAAACTATTTTAGTTACCAATTATTCATAATATTTTTAGTCACAAATAAATTTTAGTTTATAATTGGTCACTATGGTCACTAATTATTTTTTATCACTAAAATTGATCATTATTTATAGATTTTCTTCTAGTGATTTACAAGGTAATTTAAAAAAAAACTTATATTTATTTTCATTTATCCTTAACTTTTGTTTCGTTCAAAAAAATTTCATTATCTTTCAATTGTTCAACTAGTTTGATATTTGGATAGTTTTTTCATATCTCCAAGGTAATTTCTAACTTATTATACCCTTAATTATACATTTTTTTCTTTGTACAATATGATGTACCAAATCAATTATAAGACACATTTTGTAACATCCCATTTTAGTAGCTTAAACTAATAAAATAGAATACTTCATCGTAGTATTCAAAACAGCTAATCCAGTGTATAAAGTATATTAATACAATCTTACAAAAGATAGGACGATAAAATATATCATTTATACACTCAAGTTAAACCAACAAGCTCTATATAAACTAACCACTAGTAAAGCTCCCCAAGATCTTTCCCTACTCTAATTGATACCACAAAAACAACACAAGAAGATATAAAACACAAAAAGGGTAACCTAGTGTACAAAAATGTTATCCTACACAATTAAAACATATTAAATACTAAGCATGGTTAACATACGAGAAAACATATATACCCATAAATAGTTGACACTAACTCAATTATCCATATACATGCCAATGACGTCAGGCCCATTGTAGGTGTGCACTTGTGGTGGTTCCCAGGCTTTGTAGAGCTTGGAATCGAGGGGTTATCACTCAACCACACACAAGGTAAGCCACAAATCCTCCATCATTCAAGCTCAACTTTGAAAATTTTGTTTCACACCTGTCATATGCCTTGAACACCTACTATCTAGGTACCACAAACCTTTCGTGTCATTTTTTATGACCTGCAAAACAGATTTACATTACATCGTACCCTTGATAGGTTGGGTCCAACATGGTTAATCCTTTCTTGGTCCTTTTGGGATCCATTTCAAATATTCCTTAGGTACATCATATTTTCCTTCTTTGAAGTTCTTAGAAACATGACCTTTTCTCATACAATAATTGTAAGCAATCAAAGATATATCACTTGATTTGCTAGTGGAAAATAAATTTGCAAACTTCTTGAATTTCTTTTCTTTAAAGGAATTGTAACCAATTATAGACTTTCCAAAATGACAATTTTGAGAGTTAATAACAACTTCTAAATTTGTTTTTTCTCTTGTGAATCTTGTACATATTTTTATAAGATATTTGACTTTATTTTCTAAAATAGAGCAATTTTCACAAGGTTTTGAAATCAACTAATTTTCATTAACAACAGGTTGAATTATTGTAGATCATGCCCATGTTTTTAGAATCAACTTTTAAATTGATTAATTCAGTTTCTGGCTTATTACTATGTTTTCTAGTCAGTTGTTTAAACCTCTTAGCCGATTATTTATGACAACAATTTTGTTAGTTTCATCATGCAATTCTTCAAATCCATGCAATAGTTTGTAATAGTCATGCTTGTCTTTTGATGACAAAGAACTTACTTGACTTGATGATGATAACTCACATCCAACCATGAGACATAAGTTTGATTCTTCACTTCGTTCTTGTGATGAGCTACTTGTTAAATCATTACCATCTTCCCAAGCAATGTAAGCACATCTTTCCTTGGGTTTGCTTTCCTTTTTCCTATCAACGCCTTTCCCTTTTGTTGGATTCATGTTTGGACATTCAATCTTTATATGTCCTAACTTTTCACAGTTATAACAAGTGAAATTATGAGTACTATTTGAATCATTACGTTTAGAATTGTACCTCCTTTGATTACCTTTGTTACCTCTTCTCTTAAGATACTTTCCAAACTTCTTGACAAGTAGATTCTCATTTTCATTCTCACTGGATTCAGCCACATCCTCTTCATTTTCATCTTTCTTGATGCTAGACTTCAAGGCTATGTTCTTCAACTTTTTCTCACTACTCTCTTGTTCATTCAACTTATTCATCTCAATCCCATGCTCTCTGAGTTTTCCAAACAAGGCAGCAATAGTTATTGTTGACAAATCCCTTAATTCTGAGATGGTCTTGACTTTAGGTTTCCAACTTCTATCAAGACAATTCAATACCTTGATGTTTAGCTCATCTTTGTCAAATTCATTTCCCAATCTTATGAGATGGTTGACAATGTGTGTAAACCTTTTCTAGACTTCAGTTATGGATTCACCTTATTGCATGTTGAACAAGTCATACTATTGTATCAATGCATGTTTCCTAGCCTTTGTGACATCATTGGTTCCTTCATGTGTAATTTCAAGTTCATCCCACATATCTTTTGCATTATTGCATTGGGAAACTCTGAAAAACTCATCCATATTCAATGCAGATGTTAGGTTATTCTTAGTTCCATAATCATATTGAGCTTTCTTCTTCTCATCTTCTATCCAGAGGTTCCAAGGCTTGTCAACCTTCTTATCATTAATAGTGTGCTTAAGAATGAATGGTTCATTCATGATTGCATTCCAAATTCCTTGTTCAATTGATTCAATGGCAATTTTCATGCCAATTTTCCAAAATTGATAATTCACACCACTAAACATAGAAGACCTATAAATAGAAGCACCTTCTACAAAAAGGTATTTTTTTTAGCAATTTAAAAAAACAATGTTTTAGGATCAAACTTGAATATATTTCAAGAACCCATTCTTGATACCAATTGCAAATTTTAAAATACTTTCTTAGTCAATAAGAGGGAATGGGTTGAATTGGCTATTACTGAAAATTAGGTTCAATTCGAATTTATAAAAATCTTTTACTTTGAATTAGAGTGACCAACAAATCAATAACCAATCTTTACTAGAACATACATTTTTCAATCGGTTGAAAATAGAGTTAACAGATTGGTTTAATTTAATCGAGTCACACAAATAGATCAGTATGATTCAATAGATTTAAACAACAATTCAACATATTGAAAAACTAGAAAAAATATGCAGAAAACAGAATTTATAATAACTCAAAATCTAGCAGGGCAATTAATCAAGATCAACTCCAATTAGTAGCATAGGCAAGGTTACAACTCCATATTACATCAAAATACTATAAAAAGATTGTTGAAAACATTTTTCTTGAAAGTTTTTAATAACGAACAAGCAAGGAAAAGAATATTAAAAAATACACACATAATTTTATACTGGTTTACACAAATCTGAGTTATATCCAATTTGTTATGGCAACCTTAGCCTCATTTTGCACTATTTCAAGTCTTACAAAATCTAAAAAGATTATACTTTTGAAAACACAAAACTACACGAAGAGTCTTGAATGTCACAATAATCTAAACAAAGCACAATAAGACTCCCACTTGCAGATCTAGAATTACACCAGATAACACGTAGAAACTTAAGAAAGACCAAACCTTAGTGATAGCTCTCCCTAGCCAACCAATCCTCTTTCTCCAAGTCTCTTACACCAAGCAAAACGATCCAAGAATCAAAGATTACCACACGAATAGTTGCAAATCTGTGTAGTTCAAAGAGAGAGAAATTTCCAATATATTCATATTGATTTCGTGCTCAAAAATCATAATTGTTACTAATCTCTCTGAAAAACTAAACTTTATAGTTTTCCTGTTAGCATATTCAACAAGTTGATTTATCTATTCAATTTGTTGATTTCACTTGACTTAAGTGAAACCAGCTAATTGAATGATAGTTCAGCTGCTTGAATGTGCTAATAACAAAACTATATAAGCCAACCAATTAACATATTAAAAACCCATATAACAAACTAAAAGACTACTACTAAACACAAGACACTTATTGACACAAGACATTTATTCTATGCAAATTGTCTTCATGTTAAGCTTCAAGATCCCCAAGTCTTAACGAGATTAAACACACATCAATTTTGATCAACACACAACTTCTTCAGGTCTTCATTACTTCGTCAAGTCTTCATCAATCTATCATAACCTCCATATCTTCATCAAGACACTTGTGCAATATCTTCATCAAATCTCTAACATCAAAGTCATTTGTCCTAATAGGAGATGTGTATAAATTTTTACTTTAAAAATATAAATGAGATAACATTGCATGCCTCACCCCTCCTTATTACCATGCCTATAACACTACAAGAAAAATTGATATTATCGACAGTCAAAATTCGTTGGTAATGTTTAAAATCCCTCTGTAAATCAAAATTTGTGACAGATTACCGATGACCAAAAATTCACCAATAAAATTCTTGTCAATAAATTTTTACGAATGGAAATTTTGTTTTGTTGGTCAATGAAAAATATGTCCATTAGTAAAATCGTCAGTAATTATTGGCCAAAAAATTTACCGGTAAACAGTGTGCACTAGTTCATCTTCTTCCTCCTCCCTCTTTCTTCATTTTTCTTTTAGGTTTCACTTTTAATTTTTTTTCTTTCAAAACCTCCTTTACTCCATCTTGGTAGATCCATCGTTGTTGTCGATGCCGCCATCGTCACCGTTTTCGGTTCCTCCTCTTCTTTCTTCTTCCCCACTTTTCGCACTCTTCTTTCTTCATTCTTTTTCTTTTTCTCCTTAACCACCCCTATTACTGAGGTTTTTTTTTATTGTCAATCTACTAAACCTTTAAAATACACTATTATACATTGATTTGGGTATTTTAAAATATAATAAATTTTTTTAATATATTTTGAAAATATAGGAGAAGATAGTAAAAAATACTAAAAACTTGACAAGATTTTATATACATGATTTAACATATATTAGTGCAATGTTCAATATTCTACAGAACAATATAGAAACTCCGGTGCACATTATTCCGAAAACATATTATAGCTCCTATCTTCACTAAGAAATTGCAAAATGATTATAGAAGAAAAAGACAAAGTATGTATATTATTCCAATAAAATAGTTAAGAATATTGCAATCTATCCATCCATAACTGTTTTAATAACTGAAAATTTATGTAAGTACTTACAAATTAATATTTATTATATAATACAAATACAACATTAATCCTAATTACTTGTAATGGTAGCAAGAACTTTATTTTTTAAAATTCTAACATATTTGACTATTTATATAACAAAAATAATAATATTTTGATTATCAAAATTATATCACTCTCAACATCTATACACAAAAGAAAAGAATAGAGAGGTCTAGAACAGGTAAGAGCAAACAAAAGAAATAAATGATAAGCTTAAAAATTATTTGATGGAAAGGGAATGAATTTGACAGCATTCTAATAATTTAGATATGAATTGTTGTATATAAATTGATTGATTGATTAATTGTAGGTTGCTTCGGCTAAAAGCTGGTCTGCCATGAAATGACAGGTTTAACTTAAATAGTTATATTTTACCCAAATAAAAGACACAGAGAAAAATAAAAAGTCTGAAAAAGACACTGGCATGCAGAACAATTTATTAAAATTATTTGATGCAAAAAAGAAAATTTCACAAAATTTGGCTGCTGAAATTATATACCTGTACTTGCAAGTTGTGTAATAAACTATGGTTATTTATTTTACAGGATGTTAGTGATGTTATTAATAAAAATTATTCACCAATTCAATTAGTGATTAATTTATTTGAAAATTTTGAATATACAGTCTGTTAAAATTTCCTTGCGAAGTTATTTTTTTATTTTAAAATTTAGAATTGTTATATTTTTACCTTTAAGGACTATATATTTTTATAGTTTTTAAACTCACATATTCAAATTAGTTTATGTTCCAAATTTTAATATATTTTAATCTTTAAACTTTAAAAATATTAATATAATTAATTTTTTTTATTAAATCAAGTTCAACAATGTATGAGACAAAAGATGGATTCTAAAAGTTTAAGAATTAAAAAAAAATATTTAATTTTGTAAAATAAAAGGGGAAAAATATTTTAAATTATTTTTGACATTAATTTTTAAAAGATGTAAAACTAATAACTATTCTGAAAATTAAAATACTTGAAGTTTAAGGGAAATAAGAATGCTATCTCTGATTGAATGTTTAAAATTCTGTTTTATATATAGATTTTTTTTTATATTTTGTATAACATTATACTACTTTTATATATTCATATACATTTTTTTTATGATTTTTATTGTTAAAATATTTAAGAACTTGTTTTTGTAAATTTATGTGAATACTATTAAATATATGTAGATATTAAAAAAATATGCCGTGCTTACACATTTATGAAAACATGTACGAGATAGATATTAACATAACAAACTTGATAACAGCCAAATTAAAGACACAAATGACTGAAAGCCAAGTAATCAAAAAACAAACGATCATGCAGAAAGATCATCCATAACCCCATTTGAATTTTTTTTTATCCATCATGCTAAAACTTATCTATACTCTAGATTTTAGACCTGTATCATGTTTTGATTATAATAATATTTTACAACTTGTTGTAAGCCATAAAAAACATTGATCGTTAGTACACTTTTGGTGTTGGTGTTGGATCATTAATGATGGTTATGTATGAGTTTGAAAAAGGTTTAGGGTTTGGCTTGAATCTTGCTTATTTTTTTGACCAACACAACAACGTGGTTAGCCACCATACAAGAGTGGGACCATCCCACGTCAACAACACATGGTGCTGTGTTGGAGTTTGAATTTGCACGCCACGAGTGTGTGTTTTTTCTCTTAACTTCAACACGTATCCTACATTTCACGACTTCGTTTAAGGGTTACCCTTCACTTTTCTTAACCAAAAAAAAAAAACACTTTTCGGACACCATCATCTTCGTTTCTTTTGTTCCAATTCATGTTTATTAAGCCCATAGTCAAGGCGTAGATTTCTCTTATATTATAGTCCAAACACTGTCGGTTCAAAATCCACGTGCACTCCACTCTAAATTCTTCCACCTCTACTATTCAATCCTTCAGTTTCAATTTTTTTCACACATGTTCAACTTTGTCTCTTTTTAATTTTTGTAATGGTGACGATGTTTTGGGTCATTGTTTTTTGACTTGGTATATGTAGTTTGGATAAGGATTGGGATCAGGATCTCGTATATTCCATTTTCTTCTCCCCGTGAAAAATTCAATGGTTTGACGAAAAATCGTGTACTGGTAGGTGGTATGTGGGAAACATAAATAAATACTATAACATTTTTCTTTTCTTTTACATATTATATATTATTTTATTACTTTGTATGTCTTAGTTATTATGTTGGTAAAATCTTTAGTTCATCATAACAAGTGATTTGATCTTACTTTTAAAATGGAAATTATGTGTATTTTTTAGTCTTTTTGAGAAGATTTACAGAAAAAATATAATATCAATAAAATATAAATTCAGAAAGACTTTTTTTTCTTAAAATACATTTACCTAAATCTCTTTCAGAAAGACTTTTCATATGTGACTCGTTTAAATCGGTCATCAAAACAAACTATCTACCATTAATTAACGAGTCTTTTGAGATAGATTCACTAAAAAGATACAACATCAATGAATTTATGGATTTTTTTTTCTTATATGATATTCAACTTCATATTTATTTAATGTGTGAACTTAAACTCACATTTGAATTTTCAACAAGAATAAAAGGAAGCTTGCTCTCTTAATTGAACTTAAGTGTTGTCATTTTTTCTTAGCATTCAATGGAAAGGAAACAGGATTCAGATGTCTTTCGTTAGATTCTTATTTTGTTTACAAAATCTTCTTTTCAATTAAAATCTTCTTGATAAAATCTTTTAAATGTGATTTCCCTAAAGTAAATCCGAACACACCTTTAATGATAACATGAGAAATGAAAAACAAAAGTTCATAATTCTTCTAAAGGCTCCCCCATATACTTTTATAGGAACATCACATACAAGTTTACAATGTATCTTTTGAAGAATGCACATATACATTTTGATGGATGAAGTTATAAGTAATATAAAAAGACTTTGTCTTTATCATGGTTATAACTTAAGTTCAAGAACTTATGAATTAGTGATGATACTATGGTTTTGTTAAGAATACTTAGAAGATGAGGAATTGGTTTATATAAGAATCATGAAGTTCCTGGTGACAGAGTGATCCTAACCTTGTTTCAAGGATATGTTTAAACAACATATTTTTAGGACTTTTAGGAGAGAAAAAAAAATAATTTATCTACAAATTAAAATTATTCTATGCATATTTAATTGGTAGAAACTCTGTTTGGTAACTTGCCTAAATTTGTATTTTTAATTTGTATATAATTTAATTTTAGTTTATGAAAAAATAAAGTTTCTTATATTTTTTCCTTTAAAGTCTTTCCGAAAAAGATTATGCAAACTTGGCCTACGGGTCTATTTATAAATTTCTACATAAGAACTTCTAAATGAGAAAAATAAGAACAAAAATAAACAAACTTGTCCATAATTTAAAATTATTGTGTCTATAAATAACAAATACAAATTTAGAAAATCGATGAGAGAGTTTATATAAATTAGCGTATGCATAAACTAATTTTAATTAGTGGAAAAACACATTTCATTTTTTTCCTTCTTATGAACAATGTTATGGACAAATATTTTTATAAATTAAAACTAGTTTATGCTCAATTTGAAATTAAAGTTTAGAGAAATTCTATGAGAGTACTTTAACAATTAACTTGTACATAAGTCAATTTAAGTTTATGAAAAAGTTAATTTTATTTATTTTTATATCTTTTCTTCTAAAATTTATTTTAGAGAAGCCTGTGTAATACCAATGATGTCTTTTAGCTACACAACTTACCCAAAATGTTGTAAAAGTAAGGTTCTAAATGTCAGTTTTGTTTGATGCACCATATCATTTAACTTACTAAAGACCTAGGCTATATTTAAATTTTAACCTACTTTAATATGGGCCCAGCTAAGCCCGTTTAAAATTTTTGTAAGTTACTAATGGGCTGGGCCCACATTTAGGCCCGATATTGATTTTCTTATAACTATTTAAATTATCATTATACAACTTGTTTACTCATCATAAGATATTATAAATCTTTTATAAAAAATAAAAATATGCTGAAAGAAAAATATAATAATTTCACTGTCTAAAATATAATTGTTTTCGGAAAAGATACTAATTAAAAATATTTATTTGGATTTTACATTTGTATTTAAGGTACGTAGAATTAATTTTTATTAAATATCTTAAATAATATTGGCTTATTTTTATGAATAAAAATTTAAATTAACTCATTTGACTCGCAATTTACACGTGACCAAACTAGCAAAGTTTTTGCTCAAAATTAAATTAACTTAATATATAGTCTAATGTGGAAATGTATTGCCCACAAAATATATATATATATATATATATATATATATATATATATTAATATTAGTTTGAACGACATATATTATTGAATAACAGCTTTATACAAAGAGGGGTTTAAAAATATTTGAATACTTTAATAAATGTTTCTTAGTTATAGTATTCAGGGATGATAAATAAACATACGCCAATGAGTATTGCCCGAACCTATCTTTGCTTTGATAGAAAATTCTCGTATTGACTGAGTACGGATATGGAGAATCTCCGACATTTTTAACTAGGTATGAGGATGGGATGGAGATATACATATCCGCCCTGTCTCTGTCCCCGTCTAAATTATTAAAGTATTCATAGTTAATTAAGTAAAGTTTTAAATATATATATTAATACACACTTTTTATTTTTTATTTTTTTTAATTGTTTGGTTTGTCATAAAATTCATTCACATTTCTAATATATTTTTTATTTTATCATAACTTTTATGCAATTATGTTCAACACTCTCAATTTAAGTGTTCAATAACATAAATATTTCATTTACTAGATAATATAAAACATTTATCTTCTTTACTTTATTATTATTAATTTTTGTTTCATTTGAATAACTATTTTGTTTCGTTAAAACAATTTTTGTTATTTCTCAATCATTGATTATGATGATATTCGAAAAATTTTCTTAGATCTCTAAAGTATTTTTTCATCATATTCTTAATTATATATTTGTTTCACTTTGTGTGATTTCATTCAATGGTCTCTCAAATTTTTTCTAAGACACACATTTGATAATTTTTTAATATTTTATTTGTTGTTTATTTTATAATGTAAAATACTATTTTGATATATTTAATATAATTGTTTTTTATTTTTTAACTAATTATCATACTGTAATTTTGTCATTATAATTGTATATAAATTTCATTTACTATAATATAAAATTTTAATGTAATTTTCATAAATTTTTTTTATTACCATCCAACATATATTGAAGTTCAAAAAATACAATATTTATATTAAATTTTATTATTATTAGTTTAATATTTGTTCTTTACATTATTTTGATCAAGTGATGTATTATAATTTTTATTAGTGTGTAAAAAATATATTCATTAGAATTTACAAAATTGAAGTAAAGAGACATTTAATATATATTTTAATTTGAATATTTGGTTCTCTTTTATATATGTTTTTAAAATTTAAATTTTATCAACTATAATTCATTAAAGTTTGCAAATTTAATAGATGTTTTGGTTTTCATGAAATTTTATGTGGTATTCTAATTTGAAATGTATACAATTATAATATAATTTCTTTCTAAATATTCTAATATTTAATATTTAATAATATTATATTTCCTTTGCCGTAATTTTTTATTATTTTATAAAAATTAATTAATTAATATTGAAATAATAAAAAAATAGATATGAATAAGGGTACGAGTATATACACGTTACCTGATGTGGATGAGGATGAAATAAAAGTTTGATACCCGTGGAGTTTGAGTATAGAGATGAGTATAGGTATGAGATAGCTAAACTCGTCCCCATTCCACCCTGTTGTCATCCCTATTAGTATTTAGTAGATATTAATATTGAAATATCCATAAAGAAATTTGGCATCGAAGTTAGTTTACTCGTTAGTTATTCACAAGAACATACGTTATAGTTAATTACTTAAAAAACCTTATTGATAGATATATAAATACGAATACAAATAAGTAAGTTTTTTCTTTGGAATTTTTTTCTCTTTCTAAATAATAATAATAAATAAGTAAATAAAAAGAAAAAGACTATTTTAATCTTTTATGTGTTTTTTTTACGCTTTATTTATTTTAGCCCAATATGTTCTATCCACCCATACCATATTTTTTTGCAACTAACAACAACCCAGTATTTTATATTCTCACCCCCCACTCTATGCTTTGTCATTTCTTCCAAATCAAGGACTTAATGATCAGATTCTAATATTTAGGAGCAGAATCTGTTTTAATTTTTAGAATCGTTTTTTCCCTATGATAATTGATTTTGTGCTCTGATTTTATGACACATTTATTGTCCAGATAAGGAAAGTAGTAATATGATTCTAATCAATATCTCTTTTACTAATTAAAATCATATCATATTTCTCTTGATCATGTTTGATTTGGTGCTTTGATTTTTATGTGATTTGATTCTCATAATGTGATAATATTAAGACCAATTATTGCCTTTTAAAATTCTTTGTAATCAAGACTGATTTTATTACGAGATTACATTAGATTTATAATTTAGATTTATAATGTTGTGTATATAAATCCATCAAGCAAAAGAATAAAAACAATTTCTTTTCCCTCGAGAGACCTCTCTCTTACCCTAAGCACACAATTTCTTTTAACCATTGTATATAAAAAGGCCACTCACCTTCGATCACCACCCCACGTGCTTCTTGGTGTTCCAACACAACTATTCATCTACTCAAATAGGCGTGCAAATCAAACCTCTCGGTTCACAAAAATTAATTCTTGTTGTATTATACAGTTTTTGTTGAGAATTGGTTATGATCTTTGTTGATTTTGATGTTTTCACCATTTCTTCTTTGTGTGAAAAAAACATTACTATCATGCATTTTGGGGTTCATTAGTTTTTTATAATTAATGCTTGTTAATTGCACTGGCCTGCGAATGTTGTTGCTTGAATAGTGAGAGATCTCATGTTTTAACATCCTATGTTTGCGTGATTCCCATTTTCTAATACTTTTTTGATTGGTCACACTTTTATTTTTCTTTATATGCCATGATTTTGTTTTTATATATTAAGGTTTTTTTAACTCTTTATTTAACCTTTTACAAATAATAAAATAATATGTTTGATCCTAAAATGTTATTTCCTAATCTTTATTTATTTATTTATTTTCCTAATGTTTTCATAAATTATGGATATATAATAGTCACGCTTTTTTTGGTATCCTATCTTATTTCAGAAATTTTTTTTAAAAAATAATAATATATATATAATTTAAGTACACTTCTAACGTTTAAGAGGTATAAGTGCTCGTGTGACCACTCGCGTTGTCTTAGTACAAAATACCTTCGTTTTTTTCTAAAAAATTACTAAAACACAATAAATTTTCAAATATATAAAAAAAAAGTGATATCAACGTCTTCGAACAAATTGTCTTCAAAAAGTTTTTCCATAAGAACTCTGTGACCCTAATTCTCCATTATGAATGAAGATAAGTAGGAGCAAGTATCAATCCTTGTCGAACCCAAAAAACCAATTTTTTTTTGTTTCTTTTGAATTTTCTCTTTTTATTACTTTGGAAAATAAATATTTAAAGGAGACCACATCCATTTGTATTTTAATTAAATGTATCATCTTAGGAAGGGCGTTGTAGAGTGCTAACACCTTCCCTACGCGTAACTAACTCCCGTACCCGAAATCTGTTTTCATAGACCTTGCTCTTTTTGTTTTATGATGTTTCGTAGTTTCCTATAATAACTATGGTGGCGACTCCAAACCTTTTTTTTACATTTTATTTTTTAGTTTGTCATCTCGTCATGATTTCGGTTGTGACAAATGGCAACTCCACTGAGAATTTTAGAGAGTTAGGCCATTTAATTAAATATAAAAATTTGATGTGGTTGTTTTATTTTTTTTCTTTGTTTTTTTTCTTTATGATTTATTTATTTATTATTATTATTATGATTATTATTTTGTATATATTTGTTTCATTTTGGAGGATTGAAATTTTTGTTTATATTGCCTATTTATATACATGAATATTGAATCATAAGGTAAACGATATTGTTATATATATATATATATATATATATATATATATATGATTTCTTTCTATTTGTTTGCAAGAAGGTGTTTGGGTATGTATTATCCTCCCTTCACACACACACACTGTGTGCATGACATGAGTGAGGCCCTATACCCGAGACTGAGTACCTTTAGAATTAGAGGGGATTGTGTACCAATGTCACAATGGATGTATGTCTCAAGTGGTCGTTGTGAGAACCCCAACTAGAGTTTGTTTGCTTCATTGGTACTTCCACCTCTTGTTGTTTACCAATTGTCGTGGGAAATGCCATGAAGTGGGTCATAGCTCTAGTGACCTTTATATTTAGGTATTAGGAAACCATCCTGGTGAGCGCATATCTTTTACCTTAATTCCATTAGGCGCCAAGCCTTTGTTAAGGCACAAAGGGAAATATGCACATCTTTTTAATCCTCATTTTTTTTCCTCTTAATTTTGAATTAGTAATAAAGTCATGCATAGCATATTATGCATCCATGTATTTATGTTTTGTCATGTCATCTCATCATGTTTATTTGTTTTTAGGCTCGAAATTATAAAGTTATGATTAAATTTGAAAAAAAATGCAAGTTAACATGGAATCTAAAGTCGGGGTCAATTAAGATCTGATACTTTGAAGAAGAAATTGTCTTTTAGGGTTGTAGAAAGTAATTGAGAGCGTGACAACTAGGGCTAGAGATTATGTTTTTTTTCTATCGCATTGATTTATGAGTTTTCTAGAGGGTTAGGTTTGTGTGGACTCTTTTCCATGTTAATTTCTATTTACCCACAACTTTATAATTTCTTAATGCAAGTCTTTTATTTTATTAAGAAATTATAAAGTTGTGCATAAATAGAAATTAACATGGAAAAGAGTCTACAGAAACCCAACCCTCTAGAAAGCTCATAAATCAATGCGTTAGAAAGAAAACATAATCTCTAACTCTAGCTATCACGCTCTCAAATTAATTTCTACAACCCTAAAGGATAATTTCTTCTTCAAAGTATCACCTAATTGACCCCGACTCTAGATTCCATGTTAACTTGCATTCTGTTTTTTCAAATTTAATCATAGCTTTATAATTTCGAGCCTAAAACCAAATAAACATGATGAGATGACAAGACAAAACATAAATACATGGATGCATAATATGATATGCATGACTTTATTACTAATTCAAAATTAGGAGGAAAAAAATTGAGGATTAAAAAGATGCACATATCTCCTTTTGTGCCTTAACAAAGGTTTGGCGCTTAATGGATCTAAGGTAAAAGACATGCCTCACCAGAATGGTTTCCTAATACCTAACTATCAAGGTCACTAGACATATGACCCACTTCATGGCACTTCCCACGACAATTGGTAAACAACAAGAGGTGGGAGTACTAATGAAGCAAACAAACTCTAGCTGGGGTTCTCACAATGACCACTTGGGAAGTACATCCACTTTGGCACTGGTACACAATCGCCTCTAATTCTAAAGTTACTCAGACCCGGGTATAGGATCCCACTCATGTCATGCACACAATGTGTGTGAAGGGAGGATAATGCATACCCAAACCCCTTCCTGCAATCAAACAGAAAAAAAATCAAACAGATATATATAGCAATATCGTCTACCCTTGATTCAATATTCAAGCATACAATTAGGCAATATAAACAAAAATTTCAATCCTCCAAAATGAAAAAAAATAATAATAATCATAATAAAAATAAATAAATAAATAATAAAGAAAAAAATTAAAACAACCACATCAATTTTTTATATTTAATTAAATGGCCTAACTCTCTAAAATTCCTAGTAGAGTCACCATTTGTCACAACCGAAATCGCGACGAGATGACAAACTAAAAAATAAAATATAAAAAAAGAGGTTTGGAGTTGTCACCATAGTTATTATAGGAAACTACGGAAAACCATAAAAAAAGAGCAAGGTCTACGAAAACAGATTTGAGGTACGGGAGTTGGTTATGCATAAGAAAGGTGTTAGCATCTACAACGTTCGTTCTAAGACGGTACCTTTAATTAAAATACAAATGGATATGCTCTCCTTTAAATGTTTATTTTCCAAAATAATAAAAAGATAAAATTCAAAAGAAACAAAAAAAGATTTTTGTTTTTTGGGCCCGACAAGGATTACTCCTTGCTCCTACGTATCTCCATTCATAATGGAGAATTAGGGTCACGTAGTTCTTTATGAAAAAAACTTTTTGAAAAAACAATTTGTTCCAAGATGTTGATATCACTTTTTTTCAATATTTGAAAATTTTGTATTTTGTTTGTAGTAATCTTATAGAAGAACGAAGATATTGAGTACTATGACGAGCACTTATACATTTTAAAAGTTAAAAGGGTATTTACTTTTTTTTTTCTTTAAAGAAAAACTTCCGAAATAAGATATGATACCCAAAAAAGTGTGATTATTATATATCCATAATTTATGAAAACATTAGAAAAATAAATAAATAAATAAATAAAATATTAAGAAATAACGTTTAGGATTAAACATATTATTTTATTATTTGTAAAATGTGAAATAAAAAGTAAAAAAAAAAACTTAATATGAAAAACATGGCACAACATATTCATAAAATGTTAAAATATGAGATCTCTCATTTATTCATAACTAATGAACCCCAAAATGCATGACAATAATGCTTTTTCCACACCAAGAAAAAATGGTGAAAACATCAAATTCAACAAAGATTATAACCAAATCTCAACAAAGACCACATAACACAACAAGAATTAATTTTTGTGAACTTGAACGAGAGATTGGATTTACAATTTGGACACCAAGAAGCACGTGGGGATGACAATTGAAGGTGAGTGGATTTTTTATATGCCAGACGAAATTGGGTGTTGACATATGATATATAAATGTACTAAAATCTTATATTAATTATTCACAACAATATTTCTAATTATCCAGTATAATCTAGAAACTATCAGTATTAAAAATGGATGTAAGTTGTTTGATAAATTAACTTATTTAAACTCCCAAAAATGATTTAGATTTATTATTATTTTGGTTGTTCAAAGATCAAGAGACAAGTTTTGTTATGTTAATTTGATAAATTTTAGATGTTATGATGAATTATTTGGTTATGATTTTATTAGACACACTCTTTTTTATTGGTTTCTACCGAAAACATATATGTGTTCACTTATTTTATGATAGTAAAATTATAATTATTAAAAACATATTAATATTTTTATAATTTTATTTTAGATATTTTTATTTATTTTGTAGGTAAATTTTATTATAAATAATTATTTAAATTTAAAAATGGTTAAATTTAAAAATCCACCTCTATCCAAAGTTGTGTAGAAATCCACCTCGCGATCAAACTCTGATCCCAAAACTGCTTGGCATACCTCTCGCGTCGCTAGGCGGAACTTGGTTCCAAACCGCCTGGCGGTCTCCTCTCGTCACCAGGTGATAGCGCCTCCCAATGCCTCTATTTAACGACCTTCGCCTGGCAGAGCCTCCCTTGCCGCCAGGCGCCACGCAAAACTAGTGGCCCCTGCCACTATTTTGAGCCTCTATCGCTTGGCGGCCCGTCCCGTGTCACCAGGCGCCATACCAGTAGTGCATTACTACTGACTTTTGGCACTTTCGGTAGGTTCTAATGAACCCCCAATCATACAACATGCAATTCAAGGCACACTTACAATTATCCAGTCATAACCGTATGACTGAATTACAATGCAACACATACATAGTTTCACAATTCAAGTTATACTTATGCTTAAATATGATGCAATTCATTATGTGCTCATTCCTCTACCAATTAATACAAGCCACGTCAAATGTAAATTATCCTCCCAATTGACACGTAATTACAACTCCTATAATCACTTAGCAACATCACAGTTAAACACAATATTGCTTTTACACGAATAACATCGCAATTACTAACTTGTCACACATAATGTTAATTATCTCACACGCAAGGTTTCCTTCTCACACCTTATGCTCAATTACTCAATGTTATATGCCAAATCTCTAGATAGCCACACCCAGAAATCCAACGCGAAGCAAAATCAGCTTGTTGTCTGCGCTTGATGTGTCACCTGGCGGCAATTCATGTGCCGCCAGGTGGTGCATACAAATTCTAGGTTCTGCCCAGATTTTCCTGCACCTACGCGAACCCTAAACCTCCCAATTACCAATTCCAGTACGCGTTTTGGCATAATGTTAAATGTTTAACATCACACTTGTTCTTGCCAATCCAATTCAATATTATTTTCATGCAAACAGTACATCAATTCTAACCCAACACATACTTCATCATTCCAAAATCCCATATGAACCCCGGCCCCCAAATTGAATCTCAATTCTTACCAATTTCATATAAAGTTTAACTCACAAGCAATTTTCCACATTCAACTCACCCACGCATACATACATAATCAACTCAAGCATCACAATTGTCACAAAAATCACCACAAACCACGAACTGGGCAAAATAGTACACGTCGCCTGGAGGGTCACACTTAGCCGCCAGACGGTTCATAGGGAAACCCAGAAAACTTGATTCAAACACATGTGTTGCCTGGCGGCAGTTTGTGTGCCGCCAGGCGGTTTCTAGAAAAATCCAGAAATGCGAAAAGAACTCGAGCATGGCAGAAATATACACTTCAAACATTCCATACAATACATGATCATGCGAAAATTACAATTTAACAACAGATGGAACTCCCCTAGCTTGAATTCCTCGCTCCAAAACGTTCTAGTCGTTCCCTTGATCTAAGTTATCCTCCCTTAGTCTCCCGCACTCGAGCCATTCAAATTACTCTCAATGTAGTGTTTAATTAAGCTCTTTGTTTGTGTCCAAATTTGTGGAACCTATCATTGGTTGTTTATCTCCCCAATTTCGTTCTCCAAGCATAAAAAAATATAATATGATTTTACTCTAACCAAGATTCAAACTCATCACCATGCAATTACCAAGCCCATGCACAACAATTAAGTTGCCAATTCGTGTTTCTTGACAATTCTTATAAATCTAGGAATTTATAATCACTTATCATGTTCAAATATATCATAAAAGAATACAATCAAATAATTACACTATTGACATACATAGGACTAGAACCCAAGTCCTCTCAACACAATCAAGTACTCTCAACGACTTGAGCTAATACTTTTCCACATCATGAAAGTTAGCATTTAATGTCATAAAGGCTTCCACTACCCGCATATATTAAATAATTATTTATTTAATTATTTAAATTCCTCGGATCTTACATACCCAATCATAAAAATAATCACCAAACCAAACATCTTGTCTGAAATTGGACCTGATAGAATAACCAAGCCTTTAAGACAAGCAAAAGGTATGCTGAATTGGCAGACTTAAAGCCAAGGCCCAAAATTCCATCTTAAAGAAGATCGATGAAAAAATGGAATAGATCTCTACTCATTTTGAAAAGTCAAATAGAAGGTTAGATAATCCATTAGACAAGATGAAGAACCATTACCAATAACTAGTAGCATATATTTTTCAGAATGGAAAAATAGTATTTTATGGAAAAGCTTCTAATGCCAAAGAAAAAGAGATAGGAAAGTTAAAGGCACAAATATCGAAACTCGATAAATATATTGATACAAAAATCAAAGAAAAATAAAATCTTTTTGTAGAACCACGTCGCCTACATTCCTTCCTCTTTGTCAACATATCAATCTCCTTTCAAAGAACTCCCACCTATTTGCTTACTGCTCCTTAAACCACATGGACTTTACCAAAAACCTCACCATGAATCCAACTCAAAAAACCTTCAGAGAAACAAAATAAGACAACCTTGTCTCCACAAACATCTTTAAAAAAAACATTTTTTTAACCAAAATGTGCTCCAAGATTCGCAAGATCCTTATACCAGTTTGCCTTAGAACCCTATTCCAACTTTGATTAGGAGATCCCCATCATAAACAATAGAGTTGTTGGTATCGTGCAGCGGAATATTTAATCTAGGGTCAAAAATCAAGAGGGGGGTAAATTGGATTTTTATAAGTCTTAACAGGTTTTAAAAATTTTTCTCAAAATTTAAATGATTAACTTAAAATCATAGTTACTTTAAATGCAAGTGCAGATAAATAAAGAGTTTAAAGGAGAAAGATGCACACTGATATTTATACTGGTTCAAATCAAAAGATCCTACATCCAGTTGTTAATCTATTAGACAAAAAGATTAACTCAATCACTATAATAATTAGATTACAATAGATTATAAAAGAGTAAGGACTAGAAAACACCTCTCTTGAACAACCACAAGAGATGAACAAAAAGTTCCCCCTGAATCACACAGAGGATGACCAGCTTTCCTAACAACAACGCAACACTCAATCTTCTAAGAACTCACTTAGAAAAAGTTATCACTCACTCACACTAGGCTTTTCAAAGCTATTTTTTAAGAATCTCACAGAGCAACACTTTGCAGTCACAACACAAGAACTCTGAATCTTAAAAAGGTTGTTTGAAGTTTGGAAACTGAGTTCTATTTAAAGAGGTTTTCGCAGGCTGAGTTAGAAATGAAGAGTTTAGCTGAAACTGCCAAGGATAATCGATTACCCAAAATGGTAATCGATTATCTCATGAACAAATTTGAACAAATATTTTTATAACTGCAGTGGTAATCGATTACTAGAAATGATAATCGATTATTTCAAATCGTTTTTCAAGAGCCAAGTTATAACTGCCAGTGATAATCGATTACCATTCGTGGTAATCGATTATCTTAAGTGGGTTTTGAAAAATAGAATTTTTTGAGTTGGTAATCGATTATTATAAGTTGGTAATCGATTACCATACTGATTTTTGCGAAAAAATGAGTTTCTCTCAGAGGAGTTGCGAGCTGGCTGTTGTTCTAACAATTTTGCACCTAACTAGAAAAAGCACCTAACTAGAAAAAATTTAAGTCTATTACAATAAGAATCTTTAAACATAAACTATATTGTCTTCAATATCTTCAAGTGTTTTCTTCAACATCTTTATCATCATCAAAATCTTTTAATCAATCTTTGTCAACAATAAGAAGAAAAGTCAATAATTGAGGGCTTTGAAGAAGATCTTGGATATACAAATATGATGATTATAATCTAAAACATAAGCCATATATGACTCTCTAATGAGGTAATCTCCTCTCTTGGGATAAATATTGTTAGGCCAGTGAGTGAACCCTGATTCACTTTGTATGATATACCTCCAAGCCAATGGAGAAGAAAACTCATTGAATTTGGAGCATGGCTACAGACTAGGTTAATGAAGGATATGTTAGTAATTTTGGGTCATGCATATATATGACACATAATTAAATGTGTTAGGGCCATTATTTATTAAGCCGAATAATAAAGTGATCTGACTAAATTAAATTTTAGGCTAAAGGCATATGTCACGAAAATAAATATTGTGTAGAGACCATAAAGTAATTTCTAATTTGATGAGGGGCCAAATTAGAAATACTAAAACTTAAGTAATTAACAGTTTATAAATGATAGTGGTCCTCTTCTGAGAGCACACAGAGACATAACGCTCTTTTCAAGTTCCTGTTCTTTTCTCTCTATCCCCATCAAGAGAAAAACCAAAGGGAAATAAAGGTGCTCTATAGGAGGAAGATCACTAGATCAGTAGTGCTCTAAAGAAGGTAACATCATCGTTATGGCTAATTCAGGTACGCTTCCGTTTACTATTTAAAACATGTTTATGAGTATGGGATATAGTTTATGATTGATCGTTAGAATCAATATTATTTTGCGTTTATGCTAACAGGATATTGATTTGTATAAAGTAATTGAGGAGTTTTGTTGTAGTATGACTGGAATTCTAAAGGAATAGTATAATAATATGGGAGCAATCTGCCAAAATTAGTTTCATCAATTAAATATAGCCATAGTGGTTCTCGGAGCACTTTATGAATAATTCATCGGTGATAGAGCAATTATTGACAGAAAAATCAAGCAAAAATTATTTGAAACAAAATGTTGTTATATAAGAATGACGAATTTAAACAAACACTTTCAAAGAATGAGCCAAAGCTTCTATTTGCTTAATTAAAGAACAACTCGTCTTTCCCAAATATCATAATTTAAAAACAAAATATCTCGTGACCTATAGATTCTTATATTAAAAGACTAGTTCTCGAGGGATGATTTTTATGTCAAACACTAAAGGAAGCCAAAATGTCATATTTGATTTTCTTTCTTGGCTTAGAAAGATAATTCATCACCCATCATACGGACAGCTCAAGAATTTTGGAGACCTAAAACAAACTTAAAAAATGAGACCTTTTATTTTAATTTTTTTGAGCTATTTTGGATGTAGAATTAATTATTAGATTGTCATAATTAATTTCGTTTAACATTTATTTTTCAATAGATAATAGAGCTAAACCGTCATTTAATCTTTCTTGAGACATTGTTGATTTTAAATTAGTTTTTATTATCATTAGCTTTGAGAAACTCCTTTCGGCTGAAACAACTAACAATGAAATTGTTACATTTGAAAAAGAATCTATATTTTTTATATAATGAAGAATGCCAATTGGTTTATCATTTTCCAAACCTATAATTTCCCTTAAGATATTTAATTATGAAAATAAATCAAATTCATCAATATTTAACACATGATCATGTTTTAAAGATTTTCCAAGGTTTAAGCATTTTTCTTATCCATTTCTATAAATGTATTCATAGCTCCTTTTTGTGATGTAATTAAAGCCTCAATTCTTCTTTACTTTTGGATTTTTGAATAGCTTGATTCAAATTTTCTAGTTGACATATCTATATACTTTTATATGAAATAAAAAATTATAATATATAAAACATTAAAAAGATAAGTATATAAAACAAATGAATTAAAGCAATAAAACTTGATTTTGGATCTGGTTGTCAATAAAGTAAACTTAATAGTAGACTTGTGGCATCTTGAAGTCTCAAGTCTCTTTCTTCTTCTCAAGTTTCAAGGAGTCTCTTTCTTCACAAGGAATGTAATATGCCAAAACCTTAAAAAATGGCTCTTAGAAAAGAAGAAAACAAGGAGAGGCAAGAGAAATCACAGAAAGAATAAAAAAAGAAAATAGAATCTAGATTAATTATAATAAAATAAAAATATAATTATTCTCTTCTTCCTAAATAAATCATAATTTACTAAAAAAGTGTTTTAAGTCATTAATTATCATTTTTAATACCAATAATAATTAAAAGACAATAATAATAATTTAACTCAATTTTATTCTAAAATATAAACTTATAATTAATTAATAGAGTTATATTAGTAATAAATATTTTTTTTGAAGTTTTTTTCTCTTAAACATAGTTTTATAATTAATTTAATAGAACTATATTAGTATTAAAAAAATTTGAGGTCTTTTTTTTAAACATAATTTTATAATTAATTTAATAGAAAAATATTAATAATAAAAAAAACAATTTAATATATTTTTTTTTGGAGACCTAAAACAAATATCCAAATTAATTATAATAGAATAAAGAAATATAATCATTTTCTTCTTCGTAAATAAATCATAATTTACTAAAAGAATGTTTTAAGTCATTAATTATCATTTCTAATACCAATAACAATTAAAAGATAATAATAATAATTTAACTCAATTTTATTTTAAAACATAAATTTATAATTAATTAATAGAATTATATTAGTAATAAAATATTTTTTAAAAATTTTTTTAAACATAATTTTATAATTAATTTAACATAACTATATTAGTATTAAAAGTATTTGAAAACTTTTTCATAAACATATTTTTATAATTAATTTAATAGAAAATATTAATCATAATAAAAAAATAATTTAATATACTTTTTGGTTGAAGACCTAAAATGAATATTTTATTCATTTTACCCTTAACTCATCATGTATGCTTCCTCTCATACTTACGGTGAAGCCATTATCCTACAATGCTAAAACTCAAAAGCCTCTGGGTTAGCCCCAAGACTCCAGAAGATATCCTTCGATATACAAAAGCTCTGTACTTTTATCTCATGCATGAAACCGTAAAATACATACATAACTCACCTACTTTTGATCCAAGATTCTTGTGAAGAGAATGTTTAAATTATTTGGTAAATTATGAAAGTAAGGTAAAATGTTCTTTCAACAAACAACATATAGAAATAAAATTATAATTTATTGTGAAATTCTTTTTCTTACATGAAATAAAAAAATACAACTACCATTTGCCATTTATTAAAAATATTTACAACTTCCATGAAATTAAAAAATTAAAAAAATTATAATTTAATTAAAAACAAAATATAATATAATTTAATTAAAACAAAATATATTTTTTATAATAGCTTAAAAATAAAAAAACCAATCTAACCCTTTACTCTATAATTTATAATTTTTTTATTATAATTACAATGACATTGTTTTAGAATGTAATTCAACAAACAACATTGCTCTTGAATTACGAGAGCTTCATTGCAAACCATGTACAATGCTCGAACACAAGTTTCAGCAACATAGTAATCTTTGAACTTTGCATTTATAGTGTACATTAATTTTTTTTTCATAGTGACATATGTTTATATTGATTTATAAAACCATACTAAATCGATTTCTTGAAAAATTAAAAACTTATAAACAAAGAAAATTTTATTTAAGATGATATTTTAACCTCTTTTTAATCTATTATTTTAATTAATATTTAATTATTTATTTTAATTTTTTAATAATATGGCATTATAATATAAATAAGATAATTGAAATGAGAAGTTAAAAAAAACATCATTATTCCTTAAAAATAATATTCATAAACAGAAATGCCTTCTTTTTTTTTTTAACTTTTGGGACAATGCGAACCTTAACTGCGATCGTCGGTGACGAAAACCTTGACGCCTCTGTTCCTCAAAGCGTTAACCACGGTCCACACCTTATCTCCGTTGTCCACACTCTTCTTATCAATCTCCTTCTCAACGTTTAAGTGGACCCCACCTCCCACTCCTACCTCCGGAGCCTCCGTTTTCAGCCGCATCGCCAACACCTCCCCGACGGACGCCGCCGACCTCGCGTCACAGCCCTTCCCCCATTGGAACGCGCTTCTCAGTGCGTGCTCCACGCTCGACGCACTCGCCACCTCCCTCCCGTTGTTCCCTTCCACCACTTTCGCCGTCATGTGCTTCGCCGACACAAAAACCCTTAACACATACCTCATTCCCATCTCAATCCCAATCCCAACGCTTTGGGCTCCCCAATATAACTTGGGCCTTCCTCACTTGGCCCAATACAAATCTAGAAACCCCGATTTTAATCCCAGACACATGTGGCATCAAGGATAATACTAATCGGAGCAATGGCACCATCTACTGTTACGCTTATTCCGCCACGATTCACACTCTTCACGTATCCTAGAAACAACGCTTCTAGAATCTTCCATTTCCGTTCTCCTCTCAGGCGTTCTATCTCCGCCATGACAACGCAGCAAGGATCCTCTTCTACCAAAACGGTGCGTAGAGACGAACTCAATCTTAATTATTGTTATATGCCATTTGTGGTGCGATTGTGATTTAGATTGGCCATTCTGATTGGGTGCAGGAGAGAGTGGTGATAAAGGGAAGGGTGCAGGGAGTGTTTTACCGGAACTGGACGATTGAAAATGCGACGCAGTTAGGGTTGAAGGGGTGGGTGCGCAACCGGAAGGACGGTTCCGTGGAGGCTCTGTTCTCTGGGAATGTTGATGCGGTGCAGGAGATGGAGCAGCGGTGTCGACGTGGCCCTCCCGATGCGCTTGTCACGGGGCTTCAGGTTTTTCCCTCCGATGATGATCCTGGTACTGGATTTAACCGCAAACCAACGCTTTGATCTTCTATCCTTCGATCAGTTCCGTAATTTCACTCGTACGTACCTGCCACCGACCTAGAGGTAGTGAATCTGTGCACCTATCTTTTTCATGCTGTGGTAGTGTATAGGTTGTGTATGGAGAAGAATAAGTAAATTTAGCTTTTAGTCTCGTGCACTTGTTCTCGGATGCCATTTTAATACATAGGTTCTATTTTAGTCCTTCTGCAATGCATTAGTTCCTTAAGTTGCGAGTCTGAAGGTAATGTACTTTGAGCTTGTTTCATTGTAGGAGATGAAAATAGAAAGAAAATTAATAAATTTCTCAACAAGTATTTATAAAAGAAGTGATAATCTTTTTTAGTTAAAATTAGTTCATTTTTAAAAAATTGTCTTGTCAACGGAGATATATAAGAGTTGGCTTGTGCTATTGTATTACTATTAAAGGGTAAATGAACAATTTACCTCCAATCCTAGATCCTAGGTATTTTCCGATGTGGTTAGCGGAATTTCATATGGTTTTGTTTATCTTTCCATTCATATGGTTTCATTTGTGTACACAAGATCTCAGTTAGCTAATGTTTTTGTCAAATTTGGTTTTAAGCTAGACATCGTGGGACATGAAAAAAGATAACAAGAGGGAAGATATTTTTTGGTGGTACCGGTTTGTTGGAAGTTTGACGGTTATTGTGTGGGTTGCTGGTGGTGTCATTTAGTTTTGCATAGGTATGACTTCTTTCCGTTTTTCAAATACCTTAGAGTTGCTTGATGTGAAATTAGGAAAAACCATCTTTCCCTAAATCTTTTACAAATATGTCAGCACAAAATCGTAAATTTGTCTAAGATCCTTAATAATACATGTAATATTTCTTTGTTTCATTTACATTTTTCTTGTCTAAAGAAAATATGGTCTCTATGCAAATTACTGAAGAAATTTATCTTGTCGATTTAGAAGAATGTAAAAATTATTTGCATGGAAATATTTTATTAATAAAAGGGATAAACCAATTACACATTTGGATTTTTGTATAAAGTTTGATATGGCTTGAATGTATTTAGGTCAATGGAGAATCATTCCGCTTAGTAAAGGTTTTATGAATTTGTTTTTCGTTTACTACAAGACATGCGAAGGATTTCGGTAGTTGGGACTTTGAATTTATTTTAACGATTTTAGTAGTTGGAACTTTGAATTTATTTTTTGTCACTCTTCGTGATTTTGCTTAGACCAAAGATTTTGTCTCATTTTTATGAAAATGACGAAAACCTAATGTTAAGTACGCGTACATGAATTTTTTTGGAGTATTGACAATTAAAACTATCTTCTCAATTGTGTGTGGAGTACACCCTTATCCTTGATGATTGCACTATGATTAGGTCTCGAGGATTTTTTTGGTTCGGTCTTAGTTAATTCTGATTTGTTATCTGATTTATTGGAGAAGCCGAATTTTTATGTTTATTGCTAATTTGGAATACAAAAATTTGTCTCATTTTTTCTCTCATTATAAAATATTTGGTCATGAATTATCTCATTGTCAGGGATTATAGCAAGATGACAAAGCCAAATCTGAAACTTGGTGGAAAAAACTTTCATTTTAAGGTTAATGATGAAAGGGAAAAAGATAGGCTCTGCACAAAATTTGGTTCCTTGTGGAGTAGTATGTGTTTTTGGGACTGTTGCTGGGATTGATATTGTTGAGGTGTTACTTCGATTGCTAATGATGAACAATCTTGGTCTTTGAAAGAGCCTCTAATTCACCACTTGTGGGAATCTCTATGTAAATCAAGTATTTTCTAGTCCAAAACTGGCTGAACTAGAGGCTCCTTCCTAGACGATGGTTATTCACCACTAGCGAACTAACACTCCTAACACTACCAGCTCCAATAACAATCCTAGAAACATAAATTGCTTTGCAAATTCCACCACAAGTTGCAAAGGAACTGAATCTTGAGTATAATTGGTTTTATTTTTCTCCTTCTTGAGCATGATTCACAAGTCAAAAATTTTGATTAAAATCCATCAACAGGTTTTTCTCCATTGGATTTGGCTTTATCATCTTGTTACAATCTCCGACAATGAGATAATTCATGATCAATCCACAAGGAAATTTCTCATATTTCACATAAACAATAAATATAAAGCTCGACTTTTCCACAAAAATTTGAGAAGGTAAATGAGATAACAAGTCAACATTAACTAAAACAACACAAGCAAAAAATCTTTCAGACATAGTCATAGTGCAATCGTCTAAGAATAAAGGTGTACTAATATCATGTCAATCGAGAAGATGACCTTTAGCTGCCAATACTTCAAAAGAAGATAATAAGTCATGTTTGTGTACCCAACATTGAATTTTAGCTGCCAATACTTCAAAAGAAGATAATAAGTCATGTTTGTGTACCCAACATTGAATTTTCGTCATTTTTATAGAAGTAGTGACAATTTTTATTCCAAGAAAAAACATTGAGTGCTAGAAGATAAATTCAGAGTTCCGATCTCTAAAATCCTTCACATGTCTAGCACATCCATAAAATTCTTTAGCAAGTGAAATGACCTTCAGTTGACTTAAATGTTTCCAAGTCATATCAATAATTGACAGGAAGTACAGATCCGTGGAGGCTTTGTTTTCTGGAGTGTTGATGCGGTGCAGGAGATGGAGTGGAGGTATTGACTGAAGGTTGTATAAATCGCATTCATAATGTGCAAAGTGGAAAAATTGAATCTATTCTGGTTAAATCATGCATACTCGTACCAAGGAGACAAAATATTTAAGAAAAAAAAATCGTAATTGGTAATGATGGTTTCAAGAATTTCTTCTTCAAACATATGACGATCGTACACATTTATTCGTACCGACATTAATTTTTGTTGCGTCAACCTTGACTTGGGAAATCAAATTCTCTGACTATTCGAAAACTATTGAAAGTTTGTAGTGTAGAAAACTCATTCTCATAAAAAAATTGCTGCATTAACTCTCAGGGTTTTTAAAAATAAGCTTCCCACTTATTTCTGAAAACACTAAGAGGGTAGCGCAACAATCCTTTGTATGGAAATGAGCTCTTTCTTTTTAAGCTTTCAATAGGTTTTCACAGCCTAGAGAATTTGGTTCCAAAAATTAAGGGTTGACATAGCAAAGATTAAACTCGATATGAATACATATTTATATGTTTGGAGGAAAAATTTCTCGAAAACATCATTATCAATTAAGGTATTTTTTGTTAAATATTTTATCTCCTTGATATCTAGTATCCATGACTTAACCAAAATAGATTCAATTTTTTGCACATTATGAATGTAATTTATAACCTTCAATTGGTTGGTATTAGTGTTTGTATTTTTGGTTAATTCTGTGCTGCTGTTTTTTTATTTATTGATTTTAGAATTCAATAGATTTAATGATCTGGACTGGTTTTCGGAAATCAATAAATTTAATTGATTTTGCAATTTTGAATCTTTTGACGAAACTTCATGGATGAGACAATCTGATTTTTCGAGTTGGGAATTTTTCAGAATTGGATTTCAGGTTGATATGGCCGTTGGGAGGTTGTTTTTATTTTGATATAAGATTAAAACCTAAAACTCCTGTGATATAAAATCATACAACATTGCAATATATATTAATTGCAATTAAGTTTTGAAAACTAATGAAATTAATTGTTTTGAATTTCGAGTGCTGGAATTTATTAGACATGATATTAGTTTAATTGATTAGGGATATAAATGGATTTTCTGTTATCTGATTCCTGAAAACTTACGCATAAGAAGACCATATGAATTCCCTTTCTTTCACTATTACCATTTTGTAAGGCGTTCTAGGTTTCATATTATAACCCTTGCGAAGAAGAAATATCGTGTGGTGACAGATGGCAGACAATTGAAGTTCTAGATATAGATAAATTAATGATGATTAATATAATTATAATAAATGACATATATTAAGTTATGTTGTTTCCATGTATATTAAATTTCGCGATTTAGATAACACAGAATACAAGTGATAAGAGATATTAAACATGGCAATTGTTTCCATTTAATAATATTATATTTGAACTGCTAGTTATATACTAAAGTGGCTTGTTTCATCAAATATAATATAAGTTAAAATGTCTTTTTTGTCTCAATTTTTATCAAGTGTTATTTTTTGTTTCGTGTTTAAATAGGTTCTAATTTCATCAATTTGGGTTTTTTTGTTAACATAGTTTAAATAATTAACGCCATGTGTTATTGTGATTTTTTGAATTTTTTGAATTTTTATTAAAATTTTTATTATTTTATTATTTATTTAATTTTTTTTTAAATGTACGTGGTTTTTTGAATTTTTTATTATTTTAACTTTTTGAATTTCTTTTGAATTTTTTTTGAATGTTTTTAAAAAAATTTTAAAATGTAATGTTTTATATTCAATTTGGTTCTTATATTTGTTATTTTTGTTCAATTGAGTTCTAATTTTTGTTAAAATTTACCAATTTAGTTTCTTTTAAAAAATTGAAACTAAATTTAATTTTTCTATTAAAATTCACATTTTTTATTAAATATTTTTATATAATATATTAAAATTCACATCATTATAACTTTGATATAAAAATTAAATTTGATTGATAGGGACCAAATTAGTTAATGTTAACAAAATTGGGACTAAATTGAACAAAAATAACAAATATAAATATAAAACATTGACTTTGATACATAGCACACTACTGGATGGATTGACACTTCTGGATTGACATGTGGACATTTAATTTTTTTTTTTAAAATAAAAAAAATCACGAAGTGACACGTGGCACGTTAATGGGTTGACACATGTACATTTAAAAAAAATTCAAAAAAACCACGAAGTGACACGTAGGACTTATTTGAAAAAACTTGACAAAAATTGGACAAAAAGGTATTTTAACCTATAATATAATATTATATACATTGAATTAGATAGTTTTGAAAGTTTCACTTTCAAATATTGTTTTTTATTTGATCCCAAACGTTATCTTTAATCTTGAATGCAATTTTTAATGGTGATATATAAATTTAGAATTATATATATTTCATAAACTAATTATATGATAACATAAGTATTTAATTTATATATTTATATATGATATAAATATTAATAATTTTATATGATAAAATTAAATGTTTCAAAAATATTAATTTAATTTATATAATTTCAAATATAATTTGTATAAGAAACATTTTATTTTAAAGCATGTTATTATTAATTTTTAGAGATAACTGGATTATCAAGGGACTTGTAATTAAAGGGATTAATAAGACATTTGATGCAACTTTAGAAGAAAAAATAATTTTTTTATTAATTGTCTAGATAACCTAGGAAGTGTAGAGATTAATTACATTATAATTTAGGAGCAACCACAAACAAGAGACTACTTATTATTATTTTTAATTTTGAACAATATTAATATTGTGTATACAAGAGAAAATACTTTATTCATATATTTTAAGATATTATATTTTTATTGAATTAAATATTGATTTCTTTAAAATAGCTATTGCAATGAGTCACAATATTTTTTATATATCGTCTTGACTGTCTAGATCAGACTTGATTCCTGAAAATGGTCTAGACATCTCAAAGATGGCTTAAAGTTTATGGGTCCAAAAATTGAGCCTAAGTTTGTCCATTACTATCTGATATTTTTTGAATATTTTAGTGAGTCAGTTGTTATTTTTATAACCATTTTTTCTATAAATTAAAGATTAACTCCCAAGGTTAGGGCAACTATCTATCTTGTAGCCTTAGTCCTTTTATTTCACCTGAGGTGAAGAGAATGTTTAATTATTGTTTCAATAAGAGCACTCAGATTTTACCATAACATTAACGTCGATCGTGGGGTCTGGTCAAACTTGATCCCAGCCCTATTTACTGAAAAAAAACACTCACCGTATCATCAAATTTCGTGTCCTACACATCACCGGAAACTCCCTCAACGTTTCACTCTTTCATCAGTCGTTCCTTTGACACATGTGATCACAACCTCGCACCACTATCAAACCCTCAAATGCCTCAACCTTCCCCTCTTCGTAACAGTTCCTCGTCGCACCAAAACACACAATAGTTCCCTCATTCTCTCTTTTCCCGCATGGATCTTCCAAATCTGCTTTTGATTCGAGAAGACCCTAATCCGAGCCTACAAGTTCCTAGGCTCTAGTCACTGAAGCCACCTACGGCACCGGAAAGGCCTTCGCCTGTCGGCTAGCATAGCGAGGGCTCAACCGCATCCTCCTCAACAAAACCCTACAGGAGTTGGAAGCAGTTGAGCGTGAAATCAAGGCGAAGAGTCCGAACGCGTGCATAAAGTTGGTGGCGAAGTGCGGGGAATCTGTCGGAGGGGCTGCGGTGTATGGAGGAGGCGAGTGATGAGTTGGATGTTGGCGTGTTGGTGAACAATATGGGAGTGATGTATTCGAACGTGATGTTCTTTGACGAAGTGGAGGAGAAGGTGTGGATGAAAATGGTTAGAGTGAACGTGGAAGGAACAACAAAAGTAACAATGTGTTCTGCGTGGGATGTTGGAAAGAAGAAATGGAGCAATCGTTAACATTGGTTCTAGAGGTTCTGGAGCTACAATGGTCTCGCGCCTTCTGGTCCTCTCTTAACGGACTATGCTGCCACCGAGGCTATGAAAGTAGAAAATCTATGGAAAATCTAAAAAAGTTGTTCAACGTTCGTCAAAGAATAGTTGTTAATGGATAAAGATGACAAATAAACCTGTCTCCGTGCGTATTGCTCAAATCCGTCCCCGTTTTGACGAGGAATCCCTGTATTGATTGAGTATGGGTATGAGTATTGGGTATCTGTCTCCGTTATATCCTCATTCATTTAAATTAATAAAATATTCACAGTTAATTAAATAACCATATATATATATATATATATATATGTTCTATTTTTTATTTTTTCTAATTATTTGGTTTGTCATGAAATTCATTTGCATCTTCAATATATTTTTCATTTTATCATAACATTTATGTAATTATGTTCAAATGATGTATGTCATTTATGGGTATGAGTATTGGGTATCTGTCTCCGTTATATCCTCATTCATTTAAATTAATAAAATATTCACAGTTAATTAAGTAACCTTATATATATATATATATATATATATATATGTTCTATTTTTTATTTTTTCTAATTATTTGGTTTGTCATGAAATTCATTTACATCTTCAATATATTTTTCATTTTATCATAACATTTATGTAATTATGTTCAAATGATGTATGTCAATTAAATATTTATGTCTCACATTTGAATATTTCTATTATTTTTTGGGTTAAATATGTTTTTGGTCTCTTAATTTTCATTAAATTTTGGAACTAGTCCACTTCAAAACTTTGGACTAATTTAGTCTTTCATCTTTTGAAATATGTGAATTTAGTCCCTTTAATAAAATTTGGTTAAGTTTATTTGACATTTCAAGTGCGTTTCAAATGTGTCAAACAATATAAACAACTCAAATATAGTCCTGAAATGTGTATGAAACATCAAATTAACCTAACAAAATTTGATTAAAAGAATTAAATTCACATATTTTGAAAGATGAAGGACTAAATTGGTTCTTCGAAATGGACTAATTCCAAAATTCACTAAAAGTTAAGGGACCAAAAATATATTTAACCCTTATTTTTTAATATTTTTATTTATTGTATTTTTTTTTGCATGAAAATGTTTAACACTCTCAATTTAAGTATTTAATAACATAAATTTTTCATTTACTAGGTAATATAAAAAAATCTTCTTTACTTATTATTAATAATTTTTGTTTCAATTGAAGAACTATTTCGTTTCGCTAAAATAATTTTCGTTATTTCTCAACCATTGAGTATATATGTTGATATTTGAAAAGTTTTCTTAGATCTCTAAGGTATTTTTCATCTTATCATACCCTTAATTATACATTTATTTTTCTTTGTATGATTTCATTCAATAATCTTTTAAATTGTTTCTAAGACATACATTTGTTAATTTGCTAATTTTTTAATTTTTTAATATTTTTTTTATGGTTTATTTTCATCATGTGGAATACTATTTTGATATATTTTATATAATTAATTTTTTATTTTCTAACTCATTATCAATTATACTGTAATTTTGTCAGTATAATTGTATAAATAAATTTTATTTACTACAATATAAAAATTTAGTGTAATTGTCATGATTTTTTTTATCACCATCCAACATATATTGAAATTCAAAAGATACAAGATTTATGTTAAAATTTTATTATTATTAGTCTAATATTTGTTCTTTGCGTCATTTTTATCGAATGATGTATTATAACTTTTATTAGTGTATCAAAAAGAGATTTATTAGAATTTGAAAAATTGAAGTAAACAAACATTTAAAATGTATTTTAATTTGAATATTTGTTTTTCTATTATATTTTTTAAAAAAATATTTTTAAATTTCATCAACTAGGTTCCATTAATGTTTGCAAATTTAATAAATATTTTAGTTTTCATGAAATTTTATTTGGTATTCTAATTTAAAATGTATACAATTATAATTTCTTTCAAAATATTTGATATCGAAGAAATAATAATTCTGTTAATATTGAATATTTGATAATATTATGTTTTCTTTAACATAATTTTTTATTATTTTAAAAAAATTAATTAAAATTTGAAGCAGTAAAATAACGGGTACGAGATTATATCCGTTACCAGGTAGAGATAAGAATGAAACAAAAATTTGATACCCGTTAAATTTGGGTTTAGGGATAAGGATAATTTTTTGCTACAAAAATGAGTATGAAATAAAAAAACTAGTCCTTGCCTCACTCGGTTGTCATCTGTATTAATGGAGGTTTTTGGATATTGCCATCCCTATTAATGGAGGTTTGTGGACACTGAATTCACGGTATCGTATTACAATATCTGGTTTAACCAACTTAAATATTTATATTAGTGTTATATTAATATTATAATTTTAACAAACGTAAATATTATATAATAATAATGAAATTATTTTTAAATAGTTATAATTAAATCCTTAATTAAATTTTTACATCGAAAACCGTATAACTCAAAATTCAGGTTTTACTAAATCTTAAGTTATTTAATAAAAATAAATTACTTTTAAGCAAAATAATACTTGGAAAAAATAAAATACTGAATCTTAAATCATTTAGTAAGAAGTAAATAATTTTTAAGTGAAATGCTATTTTGGAAAAATTAATTTCATAAAATAATAGGTAAAAATATGTCTTTTAAAAAAATAATTATAAAACTTTTTATAAGAAACAATTGTTTATTTTCAAATGTTATACAATCTATTTCTATTTAGTAGAAGTGAATTATTATTAATTGAAACGAAAAAAACATCGAGCTCGGATCGGAGGCAATGAAGTGTTGTTAAAACGACAAACCTCGAGTTTAGCTCGGGAACGATGAAGAGTTGTTCAAGCAACAAACTTCGAGCTCCACTCAGATGCAGTGAAGAGCCATTAAAGCGACAATTATCGAGCTCAGCACGAGGGCGGTGAAGAACCGTTAAAATGACAAACCTCGAGCTTCGCTTGGGGCCGATGAAGAGTCGTCTAAAACGACGACCCAAGCTCGGCTTGGAAACGGTGAAGAGTCATCTAAAGCGACGATCCAAGTTCGACTTAGGTGCGGTGAAGAGACATATAAAACAACGACCCAAGCTCGACTCAGAGACAGTGAATAGTCATTTAAAACGACGACCCAAGCTCGGCTTGGGGACGATGAAGAGTCGTCTAAAGCGACGACCCAAACTCAGCTTAAAGGCGATGAAGAGCCGTCTAAACTGACGACCCAAGCTCGGTTTGGAGGTGATGAAGAGTTATCTAAAGCGACAACCCAAACTCGGCTTAGGGGTTGTGAAGAGTCGTATAAAATGACGACCCAAGCTCAGCTTATGTGCGGTGAAAAGGCATCTAAAACAATGACCCAAGCTCGACTCCGGGGGCGGGGAAGAGTTGTTTAAAACAACGATCCAAAGTCGGCTTGGGGGTGGTGAAGAGCTGTCTAAAGCGACAACCCAAGCTCGACTTGGGGACGGTGAAGACCCGTAAAGCGATGATCCCTTTGAAACCATGACTTATTTTTTCAGCCTTTACGCCTCATATATTGATGCTCAAGGCTAGGGGGTTGTGTACTGTCATGATCATCCAGGGTCAGACTTGATTCTTGAAGATGGATAAGACGTCCCAAAGCTGACCTAAAGTTTATGGGCTCAAGAATTGGGCCTAAGTTTGTCTGTTACTAGTCACTTATTAATTTTGTAACCACTTTGCCTATAAAGTAAAGGTTAACTCCCCGAGTCAGGAGCAACTATCTTCTGGCCTTAGTACTTTTATTTCACCGCAGGTCAAGAGAATGCTTCATCCTTCTTTCGGTAAGAACACTAAGATTTTTATCGTAACAATATGTAATAAATATTTTTATATGTATTAACATATCTAATTATTTTTATTAGATATTTTAATATGTATGCTTTGTCATTGCATCCAATACTTCTTGATGGAAAGTTGGTAGGAAACAATTTTTTGGATTGGTAACAAAATCTGAGAATTGTTCTCATGCAAAAGAAAGACGGTGTTGATAAAAATGATGTTGAATATTTCTTCTATGAGAAAGAACATTGGAAAACGAATTGCCATAAATATGTTGATTTGTTGAAAGAAAAGAAATAAGGTGAGACATTCATGAAAAGTGTTTTCATGATTTTATTAATTGTTATTGATCTTTCTCTATGGGTATTAGCTACTGGTAGTAGCTTTAACATATGCACTTTGTTGCAAGGAGTACAAGTAACTAGATGTAAATTTTCAAGTGGGAAGTGGAGCAAGTGTTGTTGCCAAAGCTATAAGAATAGTTTTCTTAATAATGCCGATCGACAAAGTGCAGTTTTAGAAGATTGTTTTTATGCCCATAATTTTGTTTCAACATTATTTCAATTTGATGGATAATCTAGGTTTTGATATTGTTTTTTAACAAAAGTGTTTGCTCGATTTATAATAATAGTTATAATGATTATTTATATGTGACTGGACATATCCAACACAACATTTATCTCTTACCTCATGTGAATTATAAACCTATTATACATGTTTCTAGTCTTTAACGAGAAAGATAAGTAAATAAAACATATCTTTAACATTGTAGACTCAGTCATGTTAGAGAGAAAAGAATTAACAAGTTACACAAAGAAAGGTTATTTTGACCATTATGATTATGAATCATATATAACTTATGAATCTTGTCTCAAAAGCAAAATGAACCATTTATATATATCCAGCGGCTTCCGATTCAAAGAGATGAATGCATGATGATAAACTTAAGAGAGAAGGCAGAAGGTTCTTAAAAAATGTTTATAAAGAGATTGAGTGTTTTCAATGTAATGGGATTCTTTTATGAAATTTATATTTATGTGTAAACTTTTAAATTAAATAATAGGATCTCATTATCTAAAAATATTGTTACTCTTAAAATTACATTTTCTAGGTTCTCTCAACCATTAGAGCAGGGAAGGGTGTGTAGCGAAAAAATGTTATGAAACTAAATACTGAGATAATTATATATATATATATATATATATATATATATATATATATATATATATATATAAAGTCTTTTACGTTACCTAATAAACTATGAATATTTTATTTAAACAAGAAAAGGGACTAGTGGTTGATCTTAATCAAAAAATTTGAATGGGCTAAAATAATATACTCAAATTTTATATATTTAATTATTATTACTAATATAACAAATATATATATATATAATTTAATATTGAAATCCTTGTATGTTTTTCTTAAAAAAATTATAGTTTTGAAATTGTATTTGATATGAAACTCATTTTAAATAAGTTTTTTTTTTTTAAATTTCATCTCTTTTCTTGGATATTTCATATTTGAGAATGTTTTCTTATACTAAGTTCCAAAAAATTAATATGAAACATTTCGTCTATAATTCAAAAGAATTAATATGAAACTTTCCACTTATAATTCTTTGAATCTTAATAAACAGTTTTCTAATTCAACAATTGAATTCCTAGTATCATGCTTAAAGATAGGTTAAGAAGGAAATTTATATTATTTTCATCTTCAAAGATATCTTCCTTTTTATCACTTCCAAAAAAAATGAATCTATTATTTTATTTTTCATCCATATACTTATCTAAAAAAATTAAGGTTTAATTACTCTGATGATACCCACTTTGGTATAGGTATGTCAATCTAGTACCCACTTTTAAAAAAGTGTCAATTACATCCTAACTTTTGAAAAAGCACTTCAAGACAGAGTTGACTAATGCTGTTAGTCAACGTGTCTCGTGTCAGTTTATGATTTTTTTAATTTTTTTTAATTTTTTTTAATTTTTTTTAATTTTTTTAATTTTTTTAATTTTTCGAAAAAAAATAAAAAAAATGCCACGTGTCAGGTCCTTGTGTGTGACACGTGTCAGTGTCACTATCTGATGTTATTGTGTTGATTTCGATTTAGTCCTTATATATGTCTTTTTGTTTCAATTTAGTACCTACTTATGTATATCTGATTCAATTTTGTCCCAATTTTTTTAATAAGTAAAATATTTTTCTAATCCATTTTTTATAAGATTAAAACTAATTAAATATAAATATTTTGACAAAATTAAGTACTAAAATTTATATTGTTTCTCTCAATTTCAGACCAAATTTATTATTTGTATAAATATTTTACTAATATTTTTTATTAAAAATGACTTTAACATACTACTTTATTAATTATTTTTTTATTAAGTACTCATTTTTTGTTAATTTTTATTTTCGAAATAGAACAATATTGTCTCTTACTAATTTTAAACCAAAATTTCTATTTGTCTTAATGTTATACTATATTTTTTTTATTAAAAATGACTTAATAAAATGACTTTTACCACTAAATTTTAATATAAATATCAAATACTTAATTTTTGTAAAATTTTTATACTTAATTACTTTTAATTTTATAAAAAATGGATTTTAATTATTAAAAACAATTAGGTGAAGATTGAATCAGATACACATAAGTAGGTACTAAATTGAAACAAAAAGATATATATGGAGACTAAATTGAAATCAACACAATGATATCTGATAGTGACATTGACACGTGGCATTGTAATGCCACGTGACATTGACAATGTCACGTGTCACACAGGGACCTTACACGTGGCATTTTTATTTTTATTTTCAAAAAAATAAAAAAAAAAATTAAAAATTAAAAAAAAAATTAAAAAAAATTAAATAAAAATTAAAAAAAAAACAAAGACTGACACGTGACACATTGACTAACAACGTTAGTCAACTCTGTCTGAAAGGGACCTAATTGAAGCACTTTTTTAAAAGTTGAGATGCAATTGACACTTTTTAAAAGCGAGTACCAGATTGACACACCTGTACCAAAGTGGGTATCATCCGAGTAATTAAACCAAAAATTTAATACTAAAATATAATTTATCAAAATTTAATAAAAAATTGAGAGACGTAATAAAAAAAATGATAATCATGTCTCATTTAAGAAATGGTTATGAAAAAACATATAGTACATAACTTTTCTTTTTATATTCATAAAAAAATAAATATACAAAAAACTCATAAGATAAAAAAAAACTAAATATCAAACTAATATTTTCTTATCAAGAGAAAGGAGATAGTTATCTTTTTTATCTTAAAGAGAACAGATGAGAACAAAGCGAGAAAATGAATTTATATCTAACTTTCTATTTCTTTCTTAAAATAAAAATAAAAAGAAGAGATGCAAAAGTAATAAATGAATACAATATGTGAGAAACTTAAAAAGAAAGAGAACACAAATAAATATGTCAATAAATTTTTTTATTCTTTATTATGTTTAATATTTTATTTTACTATTTATTAATATTAAATATTATATTTTATAAAAAATAAAAATCAATCTAAAAAATTTTTAAAAAATATTTTTAAAATAGTTTTAAAAAAAATTAAAAAATCTTGGGGAGGCCATGACCCCTGCGAACCTTCTAAGATATGCTACTGAAAGGGACAAATATATACATACACATCTCATCTCTATACCTAATTAAAAAAATTAGATATTATTCATACTTATACCCAAGGGAACTTAATGTTAAAAATGAAAAATACTAATTAAAAAGATGATTACAAATTTAGAAAATTTGTAAATTTGTTTTTATAAGAAAATCTCAAAACTTAAAATGTTATAGTTTTCTTATTTAGAATGTTTGCAATTTTAAGATCTTGGTCTAATTATTTTAATGTTTTTCTTATCTTAAACGGAATAGTTAATGGAAAATGTTGGTTAATTATCATTATTGTTATTTTTGAAGATTAATAATATTGATTGCTTAATTTAAATATTTTTTAATAATTATTTTTCATTAGTCATTACTAAAAATAAATTTTATTTATATATGAAATTATAAATGCTAGTAGATAATTGTGAATAGTCTAATTTAAAATTACATGTAAAAATTAATGTATTTCATTTAAGAATTTATTGTAATAGTGATTGTTATAAATGTTATACGTAAAGAAGAATGATGACATATACGTACAATAAAGTGACGTCATTTTTAAATAAATTTGAAGTGTCACTTCATATAATTATGAATAGCATATGCTAAATGTGGTTTTATATTTTATGATGATAAGATTTATAATTATTTAAAATAGTGTCACATACACATGTATAATAAATATAAGGGTTGTAAATTATATTTATATATAAGTAGTGAAAATACATGTATCAACATTTAATTTTTTATTATAATTAATTAATTAAATTTTAAAAAATAATTATAAAATTTAAAAGATAAAATAAAAAATTAAAATTAATAAAATAAAATTGATAAAAAAATATGAATATAAGAAAATAATTATGAAGTGATTATAAAATTAATCTATTTTATTAATAGGTATGATAAAAAAATTTTAAATAAAATATCATTTTAAAGACATTTTTCTATAGTGACCAGCATACCACAAAATAAAATTATCTTTATTTGAATAAAATTACGTAGCGGTGGCAAAACTAGTCGACTAGTTTGTTATTAATTCATTAAATCCGGTCGTACAAACTCATAAACAAAAATAGGCCACTTGTGATATCTCGTCACCTTTTATTTAATATTTTAAAGTTTTTTAATTTTTAATTTTTAAAATTTTTATATATTCATATAAATGAACATTAAAAATATATTTAATTATATAAAATATTTTTTGAACTTTTAATTGATCAATTAATATTTTAATTAGATAAATTAAAATAATTATTGTATTTACATATTAAATTACTATATTATAACTAATTATTAAAATTTAATTTGTAAGTATTAATAATTTAAATTATGATATATATATATATATATATA
>Ga0214542_1000782_pt1 | contig 60756 bp, 28 predicted proteins | sample CNSS1metaG_FD_160096 | JGI IMG/M metagenome (GOLD analysis project Ga0214542, IMG submission 160096) | Root nodule microbial communities from cowpea collected in UCLA plant growth center, Los Angeles, California, USA - CNSS1 | ecosystem: Host-associated > Plants > Roots > Nodule | place: USA...
AAATATGTCTCTTTTATATATATATATATATATATATATATATATATATATATATATATATATATATATATATATATATATATATTGAACAATTTCATTTAATGACATGTCAAATCATTTTTAGAACATACATTAAATTTTATTATTTTTATTTATTTTTATTTTTTTCTAATATTTTTATTTGTTGTTCTTTTATCATGTAGAATATTATTTTAATGATTTTTTATGTAATTATTTTTATTTTCCCAACTCATTCTCATTATTTTAATTTCATCGTTATTGTATACAAATGTTTCATTTACTATAATATAATAATTTAATGTATTTTCATGAAATTCAAAAAATAAAATATTTATGTTTAAATTTGAATTATTATTAGTTTACTTTTTTTTATGTGTGGTTTCATCTAAATAGTATATTATATTATTTATTAATGTATAATAAAAGAGGTTTAATTATTATTTTTTATCAGTATTAATAATTAAGAGAAAGGAAGTAAATAGACATTTAAAATACTTTTAAACTTCAATATTTTATTTGTTATTTTTTTTAAATAATTTTTAATTTTATCAACGTTTTTAAATGTATGGAGGTTTTGGTATACTTGGGTATGTATAGGTGCACCCCCTTATGCTAAAATTATTACTAAGTATTTGAAAAAAAAAATATTTTATCCCCTAATATTATATATTTGAATATGTTAAATTAACTACTGTTTTATAATACATAGTTGAGAGTGTACAAATATACCATTTAAATTGTTTTTACTGACTTAAAATCTTAATGCATCGCTGTGTAAATAATCAACTTTATTCAAAATCTCATTTTTTTTATTTTTTTATTGAAATAAGATATGTAAAAATACCTGTAAAGATTTGATTTGGTTATTGGATATTTCGAGTTTATCATAAACTTTACCTGGGCTTGATCAACAATATACATAATTGTTTACCGGCATTCATTCAGTTTAATTTTTTATGTGATTCAATTTGAATATTAGGTAAATTAAATTGACAAAATTATACTATTACTAACAAAGTTTGTAAAAAAAAAAAACTTTAAAGTTAAAGTTATAGGAGAAAGTAATTATTGATGGGAAAAAAAAAAAGATGGAGTGAAAAGTAGGTGTTTGCTTGTATTGAGGGAAAGTCATTTATAAGGGAAATTGTGGGCCACAGGTGCCTTCGGAAGGAAAGTCAATTTGATGAACACTTGAAGTTACTGGTTTGGTAGTGGCAACTACTACCACGTGGAAAGGAAATGATTCTTTTACTATGCCTTTACTTAATCATACATTGATGAGAGCATTGGTTAATTACTTCATAAGTTTACATTTATATACTCATCAAACAGACTTATTGGGGTTCACGTTTATAATTTTTCCTTTCTACATGCTCTCAACTTTATACTCAAAACGCTTTTGATATCTTCAGCATATGTTTCAGAATTTTAATTTCATTCATAGAAATATCATATATTTTATTCTTGTATTACTATTAAATATTTATATATTATGATGATATAGTATGTTTTATTTTTCTTTTATATATTATGAGATATTATATTCTATATAAGACAAGTTTCTAAAGTTATATTTTAGTTATTTTTCATTCAATATCTTTTGTGCATATTTTTCCTTCTCATAACTTATACATATCTAATATAGTATTAGAGCACAAACACATTTTGCTATTATGCCGTTTCATTTATGGCGAGTTTTGCTTCTTCTCACCTTTTATTTCTTCATCTTGGAGAAAACGATCAATTTATTTTTGTGTATCTCTTTCTTATTGATAACAATTATCAACAATAAAAAAAAAGTTCTCAAAGTTCTCAATTTTTTCTTAAAGTTCTCGACTTTCTCAAGTTCTTGACTTTATCAAGTTCTCGATTTTCTCAAGTTCTCGATTTTTCTCAAGTTCTCGGTTTTCTCAGTTCTCGACTTTCTCAAATTCTCAAATTTCTCAAGTTCTCAGTTTTGTCAAGTTCTCAAATTTCTCATTCTCGACTTTCTCAAGTTCTCGGAGTTACCAATTCTCAAACCAATCTCTCAAGGTTCTCACATTCTTCAAGGTTCTCGTGTTCTCAAGGTTTTCACATTCTCAAGATTCTCTTCATCCGACTGCACTCCAAAAACTGCTTTTTTCAAGTTAGGCCTTCATAAGCTTCATGTCCATCTTGAAAAGGGATATTAGAGATATCATATATCTCCTAATTTTAATTATTGATGAAGATATCACATCTTTTATTATTCTCTTGTATTATTATCAGATATTTATGTATTATTATGATATATTATGTTTTATTTTTTTTTCTTATATTATAGAATGTTATACTCAATATATTGAATAATTTTTTAATAAATCAATATGAAAATTATATTTTAGTTACTTTTTATCAATTGTACAATTTTTTCTTCTCATAATTTATTCATATCTAACAAAACATGCAATAATTCAATGTTGTTGATTGTATTTTCAAAACCTTTTATAAGGTTGGTTGTGCACACTTGTCTTTTAATTTATTGCTTCAACTTGTCTGAAATGTGTCTGCATATGAAAAACAATTTAGCTTTGCAACCTAATTAATGCCACTGGGAGGAAATTCTAATAAACCGTGACATTTTTACCGGTGCAGACAATTTTTGTGATATGTAGACCTCCACCTCATAATTTTAAACATTGCCATTGATGGCATTGATGAGTAAATTTAATAACAGAAGTTATTTTTGCTATTTCATATAAGAAGATGAGTAAAAGAATTGAGATTCCATTGATCGATGGTATTTATTGGCATTAGTTAAGGAGCCCACAACGATGCTTGCAGAAATAAGTGTGATCAAGTGATTGCAATGGAATTCTGATCGGACAGTGACCACCCCATTAATTGCAGACACTGCATAGTAAGAAATTCACGCAACAATCTCTTCGTTTGATTATGCGATGTGATGCAACAGAAGAGGATTTCTTTTGGATTACGGAGAGTTTGCGAAAATTAACACTAAATTTTTATTACGTAACAAAAATTAATTCATTATACTAATTAAAATAATTTATAAATAAAAAATTTACTGATGTGACATCTCATTTAATAAAAATTCAAATAAATAAAACATCATATAATATAATATAATATAATATAATATAATATAATATAATATAATATAATTTAATATAATATAATATAATATAATAGAGCAAAAGGAAAGAAAATATTAGAATCATCAATTACAGTTATCCAAAATCTATAACTATATATAAAGGAGATTTCATCTTTTGTGTTCACATTTCATAATTCCAACTTTATCCTTTACAATTTAATTATTTATTAAATTTTTAAAAATTAACGGTTACTTTTACAAGTTTTTATAAAACTATTTACTTATCTCTTTCTTCTTTTTTCTCGTACTATTTATCAATAGTTATTTTTCTCATAATTTCTCCATATATCACTTTATTTTTTATAAATATACTTTTATTTTGTTTATTAACTTATTCAAAAAATACGTATACACAGGCGCTATCGCGCCTGTGTTTACGCTAGTATACTTTTCCATGAGTTTTGCCCTACCACACACAAGATTAGTCCATGATCATCTAAGGTCATTATCCTGACAGAGATTATAGAACCTGCTACTACTCTCACCACATTCTACCCTATGTGAGTCTGGCCGATCCATTAGAGTGTCATGATGTAGCCTTACTTGAATCCATAAGTCATTACATACACTACTTTATCACCAAAGAAATTTCTCCATGAAATCCTCACATACCCCACATGTTATCTCATAATAATTACCATCCCAGAATAAAGACATAAATTACAGTTCAAAATATCTCCTAATACTTGCATAGTCTTATTCTTCATGCTTTTAAAAGTAATTCAACCAACCACAGATGCAATCAAAGGATTAAAACCAATCTGCCACATTCTCGCTTAGGCTAGAATGTCTGACTTAAGCGACAAGGTCCTCTCACTCACGCTAGAACCTTTTCGTCTGAGCGAGAACTCAAACACTACGCACAATGCACATCTGCAAGTTCTCGCTTAAGCTAGACTTTCTTGCTTTGGCAAAACTATACTTGTTTGGGCAAGATTTCTCACTTGAGCGACAACTCGTGTTGAAGCAAAGGAGAGTTTTCTGCTATTCTCACTTAGGTTAGAGGTTTCTCGCCTGGGCGAGAACAACAGATTCCCACCTGCTTTCACATGCAACACTAGAAATCCAAACCAACCCACATTCAGTTCATTTCCAAACAATCACACACATCAATCAACATTTCAAAACACGATTCTAAAAAAAAAGGCAAAACGCTTCAAAAGCTTTAAAAATCTTAACTTCCCTTACCTCGAAACTATTATTACCCTTGACGGGAAGAAAGCCCTAGGTTGAGATGAGCATCACAACCCTAAGTAGCCTATGAAGCTCAAAATACCAAAGTATAGAAAGACGAAAATGAGGCTCCAAACAAGATCCCAAGACATAACCAAAGCTTCAGAACAGAAATACAGAAATAGAACAAATGTTGGAGATCAACTTATGTGGAGGAGAGGAATGTTCGATTTGTTCTGAAGAGTACTTCGCAAAGATCTCAGTTCTAGCCTTTGTTTCAAGAAGTGGTATAAACTGAATTAGAAAGAAAGAACAATGCCTGGGGAAAAAAGAGACAAGTTGAGGGAAAAGGTAAAGAGGAGCTGAAAGAGTTATAGAGGGAACAAGTGGACTGCTCTTTTATTTTACTAAAGCACATATATAAAAAGAGAAAGTGGGTTTTACAATTGACAACTAAAATAGTTTTAAATTAATCATTATAGTAGATTGGTTTCTAAATTGATCATTATCAAGATTTTATCTATTAAAAAAATTAATATCAAAATTAGTATTTAAATTGGTTATTCTTGGTACAAATTTAGAGACCAATTTTTTTGGTAGCTAAAATCTTGTGACAAATTTAGAAACCAATATACTATAATGATGAATTTTGAAAATTATTTTAGCTACTAATAATTTTTAATTTATATATTTAAAAATCATTTTAGTTACTAATAACTTTTAATTTATATATTGATATTTAAATTAATATGATTAATTATTTTTTGTCTCTGAACTTAATAATTAATAAAAAAAAATTCTTCTAGAGTAAGAAGGAAAATTGAAGATGATTCGATTCACAAAAATTATATTTAAGTTTATTATGTTTATGAAGTGATACGTCATTTTAATATATAATTGATTATAAGTTTTTTTTTGTGTTATAACAATAACAATAAACAGTTAGTAATATTAAAAATAATAAATAAAGTAATTTTATTTTCTATTATTGTTTCAACTAAATCATGATTTTTTTCCTTTTAATATTTTTTTCTTCTTCATCAAAATCCAGCGTTTAAGATGTTTACTTAACGACTTTTAAAAAATAGTTGTTTTCATTTTGTGTTGTTAAGAATGAGAAATATATAAATTACCAGAAAAAAAATTGAAACAATACTCTAACTCCGATATATAGCCTATAGGTGTGTGTACAAAGGATCTGAGGTAGTGTTAGTTAAATGATGTAAATTATAGTTTAAAAAAAAATAGCATCTAATGAAAAGTTTTTAAATTACTTAATTCTCACTCGTTCTTTAATGAGTTTCCATCTTACAGTTTCCAATAACTTTAAAAATAACAGAATACTTTTAAAATAATGAATATGTTTATTTTACTTAAATAATATTACAATTTTCTTTACCAATTTTATATTTTTTTATATAGGTTGGAGCAATTTTATTATTTATTAAATATATTTATTTTTATTAATAAAAAATAGTTAAATATGTTTGTAATCTTTAAATTTTTATATAAAATTAAGATGTGTTATTGTCTTAAATTTTGATACAGTTTCATCCTCAAATTTTAAAGAATTAAATATGTTTTTAGTCTTTTAATTTTTGGTGAAAATTGGAATTAGTTTCTCTTGGAAACTTTAAAACAATTTAGTTCCTCATCTTTAGACATCCGTGAATTTAGTCATTTAAACCAAATTTTTTTAAGTTTATTATTTGATATTTCAAACGCGTTTCATAACTAACATTAAAACAAAAATGTGTCAAACAATGTAAACAAACTAAAATACTATAATAAAATGTGTATGTGTTTGAAACGTTAAAAGATTAAATTCATGCATTTACATAATTGAGGGACTAATTTAAATTTTTACTAAGTTGAAGGATGAAAATCATATTTAAACCAATTTTAAAAATCAATATGTAGTCCTTCTAACTTCGTGTGATTTTTTTTTTTTTGGTTTACGGGTAAAATGCAATTCAGATTACGTTTGAACTTCTTAAAATTAACCTTATACTTTAAAACAGATAAAACCAAAGCCTGGAGTGCTAAATTAACCTTATACTTTAATTTCATAATCATGATGAATGGTGCTGTTTATGTTTTACTTTTTGTGGCTTGACTAATATACTTAGGACTGCTAGAAAACAACACCTGATACACGACGGAGGTACTCAAGAGATGGTAATTCCACGATCTTTATTTTCTTTTTATTAGGACTGAGAAAACTCTATTTTTCCTTTTCAATATGCATTTATTATTGTTAATAAAAAATCAGTGATAGAAAAAAAATAGAATACTGACCCAAATGATTGGTATTCAAAATACGAGAATGTTAATATATCTAACAGATTTTATAAAGAACAGAATACCATGTCAAACTTTTAGACAGTAACTTTCTCGTATAAAATAAGGATTTTAAAATTTTTATTAAAAAGTAAAATAGAAAATATTTCTATTTTTTTTTGGTTTTTATGTTAATTTAAATTTTCTTATATTTAATTATTTTAATTTTTACTAACATTAAAATATAATTTTATTTCATTATTTAATTATTTTTAAATTTTTATTTGTGAATATTAAATAAACTATTAAATATAATGTATAACATTTATGAGATTTTTATTTTTTAAATGAAATAAAAATTGTTATTGATTAATAAGTAAGATTTTATTTAATATTATATTTAATTATAACTTTTATAAAATTTAATATATATTAATTATTTTTAATCAGTAATGACACCGGTTAACTGTACCTTCCAAATATAAGCGACAGATGAGTTAATTAATTCCAGAGAAAAAATGTGATAAAGACTCCGAAATATTGTCATTAGTGTATAAGACATTGAACATTTATTAATACCGTGGGTTAATGTCATGGCAATTTTGTTTAAAAAAAGGCATTTTTACATCCGAGAACTTCACCAGACAAGCCCACTTTCTGGCCAAAGTAAAATTAACATTTATAAGATAATAAATTGAGTCCAAATTCTTTACTTCTTTTAATAATGTCGTCTTATATAGAATACTAAAAATATATTATATTGATATTTTTAATATATTTTAATATATTAAAATTAGTGCGGTGTATTATAAAAGTACAACGGAAGAAAAATAAAAAAAATCACCCAAATTCTAATAAATTTTCAATTTTTTACACTGCATTCCACTTTTGAAAACTTCTACAAATAGGTGATGACCCTCTGTTAGTTCACTCCACGCCATTTATCTTGGTACGAAAATGCTGCTGTTTCTCTGTTGGTGACACAGTTGTGAGTGCGATCCTTTCACCCACTCACTCAACCATCACCTTCAATAATTCTACCTCTTCCCCGTCTAAAGGTATTCTTATACTTTCTGCTACAACTCCCTCATCTGCAAAATTTTTATTACTCAAACTGGAAAGGTTGACATAAACACAGACACACACCAAACCTTCTTCCTTTGGATAACTTCATGAAAATAAATTGTTTTCTAGGACTGACATAGAGCAAGAATTACTTTGGTAGGAAAAGGTTCAACATCATGTGCAAAAGAAAGAACCGAGGGTCGGAATTGAGGCATCAGAGTAGGTCAACATCGCCGGAGTTTTCTTCCTCGTCGTCTTGTTCTTCGGTATCATACTCACCAAAGTTTGCAACCGAGGAAGAAGAGAAAGTGCATGGTGAAAATGGTGAAGAAACAAAGGCCATGGATCTGGTTGGTTGTCCTCGGTGCTTCATGTTCGTGATGCTATCAGAGGAGGATCCAAAGTGCCCTAAATGCAAGAGCACAGTGTTTCTTGAGTTTTTCAAACATGAAAACTTCAAGACAGACAACTAAGTTCTTCCACATGCATGGGTTTTAGCTGATTCTGGTAAAATAAGGAAACAAAAAATCGTGGTTCTAGGATGTTTAGTTATTTATGCTTATTTAAAATCTTATGGACCATATCCTCATATCCTGGTGAGTTATGTACATAGAGTATGGAGAAGATGGTGACAGAGAAGGGTGGAAAGTTCTTCTTCCCGAGGGGAATGTAATTTGGGTTCATGTACTTCTTTGGTTTAATTAAGTTGCAGATTGTAATTATATGTTAAATATGGATTCTCTTGTTAAGCCATTGTCCTGTTCTTTCACTACATATGTTAAGTCGGTATCTTGTATTTTACCATATATGGTCATGATTTGTTTTGTCGTTTCTTGAAGGTGATCGTGGTTTTTATTAGTTTTTTAATATGGTTTTAGTATAATGATATTTTGAATTATTATTTTTATTTATTTTTAATTGGTCATTTTAATTATTTTTCAATTATTTATTTTGATTTTATTTTGATTTTTGTTAGATGTGTGATCTGATGATCTAACATTACTAAAAAAAATTATATTTCTTGCTAATTTTGTTTTGAAATTTTTTTTTCTAGAAAATATTTATAAATTTTGTTGTGAAAAAAATTGCAATAAATTGTTATCAATTTTTTTCTCAAATATTTTGTATAAAACACTTTTCACAACAAATTTTGTAGGAAATACTTGTAAATTTTATAATTTTGTAAAAAATAATTACCTACAGAGGAATTACCTGTCAATTAAGATTCTTAGAAAAAATGATAGAAAAAAGTCTATTCTTATAAATTTTTTAAACAAATTTACAAGAAAAATTTTATATAATATGAAAATTTTTAGTAGTGTAAGGATGATTGAAATGATAAATTAAAAGTTGAGAAGAAATAATAGGTCAAAATATCATTATTTATGTTTTTAGGGAGTTTTAAAATTTTGATTCTTTACTGATTTTTGTTGTTGTTCCCCTGTTATGCCTTAAAATATCTTGATGACCACTAATTTCAAACTTTTAAAATATATTAAAATTATTTTTAAATTATCAACATAATATATTTTTAATAATATATTTTTAATGTTTAACAAATAATAACCCTAAAAATACAAAAACTCATAGAAAATTTAAACTCGAGTTTTTGTTTGTATTAATCATTACCTAGAAAGATGGGTTTGAATTTTCGTTATGCATTCATATTTATATATCTTCAACTAACAATCCAAAATTTACCATTGATATTATAATTTAAAAGCAATAACAATATAATAGGTTTCCACAAACTTTCTTATCGATTTCTAAATTATATTAAAAAATTATTAATGTATTGAAAATAGAGAAACATTTGAAAAGTGATCCGATTACGAGTTTCATTCAAAAGATAATAGTTCCACCAAAATTTAAATGCATTATATATTTAACAAATACATGTAACACTATAGTATAACATGAACTTTTTTATATTAATTATTTTAAACATTTTATATGTAGTATAAAGTGGAAAGTTTCAAGTATCATCTCATATCAAATTTAAAAAATAAACACAACACAATAGTTTATATTGAAAATTAATATAGTGTCTTTAGTTTACTCAAAATGATAAAAAAAAAAAGGTGGCCCATTTTATAAATATTTTGTCCACAATTAATATATACAATAGACAAGCTACATTATTTGTGACTATATAATTGATGTAATGATTATATACTACTTTGTTTCTTAGTAACTATAGTATAATCTTGTTTTACAAACGATCTTATATTACGTTTTTGACATGATAGTAAACGCAAAACTGTCCCATAAATTTGTCAGAGAAAATAAGCTTAATTTTTCACACCAAATTAGGGTAAAGACTTTATATACAGTGATTTAATCTGAAATATAACTTTTAAATTAGTTATTATATAATATATTGTTGTAATATAGCTCACAAATTCACTCATCACACAAATGAAATCGAAAAACAGATATCAAACTCTCGTGATGATATAATCTACTGAATCTATAATTTACTCAGTTTTCTTACCTATATCAGTCATCTAGGAATTTTTTGGGTAAGATTATACTGAACCAATCTTCAAACACATATTAATAATATCAATATCAAATATCAATATGCTGATAAAAAAAAACTAATAATATCAATATTTAATATAAACCAACACAAAAATAGCTAATTTATATCTAACAATTAAGAAATCCATGTAAAAGATATCATTAATATATTATCATATTATTTAAATGAGTTGTAAAATGATTGGTTTATTTATTTTAAGACGGTCAAACTATTATTATTTTTGTTTTACTTTTTAATATGTTAGTCAAACAAGAAATCATTAATTAAGCAATAGTGGAAAGAAAAAGGACAAGAGTTATGGTGGTCTCACGTGTTCTACCGGCAAAATTGTTACCGGACTTGCATGCAATTCAATAGACAAAAGAAAAACTACAGTTCTACTCTGTGAGAAGAGACAACATTGTGATTCTCATTCACTTACGATCTTGTTTGTTATAAATAAATTGGACGAAAATAAATTAATAAAAATACATAACTAGAAAATAAAGTAGTACTTATAATTTTTTTAATTAAAAAAACAGGATGAAAAATAAAAGAATACAAAATGTAAAAGATAAATACACAGATTTTAACATTTTTTCTATTTCCACCAATATATTACATTATGGAAGGGAAAAAAATTATACCATTAATAAAGGAGATTTTTTTTTTGTAAACATCTTTTTTTTAATTTTATCCTCTCAGTAATTATTTTTTTATTCAAATAATTATTCAAAGTAAAAACTATTTATATAATAAAAAATTAGCTATAATGAAATAATAATAAAGACATTTAAACAAGAATAGAATTATTTATAATACTTTTTTGAAAGTTATTTATTTTTATAACTACTTTTTTCTGAAAATTATTTTATAATGTAATAAAAAAATTATATAATAAAAGAAAGTAAATATACATAAGCATATGTATTTCCTTTAATATAAAGAAAGAAAATAAGCAGACGAAAAGAAATAAAAATAATTTATTAATTATATGAAAAAATAATATAAAGGCAAAATTAACTTTTAAGATTATTTAATTTTAAAACTAAATATAATTTTCATTGGATTTTTTCATTTCTAATATATTTTTATTATGTATTATTAGCATATGTTTTATTATTAGTATTATTTATTATTTCAAAAAGAATACAGGGATGGGGTAGGTCAGTGTTAGAGAAGGAGTTTAATACAAACAGAAGAGAACATGAAGCTGTCTAATTTATTGAGCTTTATTCATATTCAATGATGACAGAACTTCTCCACACTTCCATGCTTAATATTTATATAATAATACCTCTCCTTTCTTTCTTTTTCTTTATTTATTCTCTGTGAAATAAATAATAAATATGTGTTTCCATGATAGTAAACAAAAATTATAAAATTACATTTATTTTTATACATTACTAAAACTTTTCATGATTTTTCTTTTTTAAAATCTACTAAAACAATTTGCAAAAAATTATTTTTTTGTGCTATTTTCTCTAAGAATCTTAGTTAACAGATAATTTCTTCATAAATAATTATTTCTTACAAAATTATAGAATGTTTAAATATTTTTTATAAAATTTGTTGTGAGAAGTGTTTTATACAGAATATTTTACAAAAATATTTACAACAATTTTTTATTTTTTTATATAACAAAGTTTATAAGTATTTTTTTAAAAAAATTAAAGTAAAATTGATATGAAATATGTAATTTTTTTAGTAATAATAGTTTATTGATTTAAGTATTAATAAATGAATTAGAATAAAGTTTTGTCTGAACGAGGTGAAAACTGAAAAATGAATGATAAAAGATATATAATAGTTTGAAGGAGGTAAAAGAAAGTGAAATGCTAAAAAAAGAAAAGAAAAATATTTACGGTGGAAAATGATGTTATTTAAAATAATATATTATTGGATTAGATAATAGAAAGTGATGAAAGAGAAAAAGAAAAGAAAAAATATAATAAAAATTTGTTTAATCGAAAGAAAATAAAATTGAACAAAAAATAAAATATTTGTTATTATTAATTATTAATTATTTTATTTTATTCATTATTATAATTTGTTTTATCATTTATTATCATTATTATAAACATAAACATAAAAAAAATACTTATGATATAATGAATTATATTAAGAAATTTAATTATGTGGACTTTTAATATATTTATTCCTAAAAGCTTGGGTTACGGATAGGTTGAGAAAGACAACTACTACAATACTGACTTGCAAATTTTTTTCTTCATTAGGGAATCTAACATTACTATTACTCTTTCTTTTTATTTTTGGTACTATGCAGACAGAAATGACAGAGAAAATCATGTTTTCATTTTACTTCATTTTCTACTTTTGTTTCTTTAATGCAAAAAAAAAATATTAATTTTCTATTGCATTCACTCGTTTCTAACATTTTTTTCACTGCTCCTATGCATTCCTGGAAACAAAACAAATGATAATAATCTCTGCAAAACTATCCATGTAAGATATCAAAGTGTGTACAAAACTTTCCTTATAAATATCTGTTACAGTATGTGATGAAAGTATGAAATTATAACCTTCTCTAATATTTCAAAAAAAGGAAAAAAGCATATCATGATAGAATATACAGTATTCACATGTACGTACATGGTGCTGTTCATCGCAGCACTGCCTTTGTTTTTTTCACCTGGCCAATCATCTATCTTTATATATTTTTTTAATTACATATTTTTTAATTTTTGAACTCAAAATTTAAAATTTAATTACATTTTAAATATATATCTTTTAATTTAATAGTATTTTCATATAACAGTTAAATAAAGGACAATGATATTTGACTACTAAATTTTGACAACTTTTTTTTATAATATAAAATGTTATTTTATAATAATTTTTAAATATTAAAAATAAAATAAAAATCATTTAAAAGATGAAGCCTAAAATTATAAAAAAAATTTAAAATTTAATAACAAAAAATTATTTCCATAAATAATATACACAGCTCAGCTTATGTTATTTAATATTAAAAATATTTTTAACTTTTTTTTTTCATTATATGTTATGTGTGTGGCTGTAAGGTGCTTCGGATTCAGGGCTTGCTGCCGCTTGTCCATCACCGTCACTTCAACTTAATTATGGTCATTAATATCACACTTCAACTTCGTACATCATGTCAAATAAATTACTCAAATACTGTTTGTTAGCTATTAATACACATAAATTTTAAATAGTAATTCAACAACTACCTCCATTTTTATTTTAAGTACTACATGCAATTGAAAACATTCACGTAAAAGGTTTATATTTTATGTCCTTATTTCTCTAAAAGTTATTCTAAATTACACTCATTTTTTTAATTTAATTTTTTTAATAGATTCATTCATTATTAAAAGATGAATTTTAAATTTCACACGATACCAAAGAATCAATTTATATAATGAAGTTTACATCACATATATAATCTAAATCGTTTATAATATAATATTTAAATTAATTTAATATTTAATCAATGTAAGATTTTTAACATATTTTTCCTCACGTGCACGATATATATATATATATATATATATATATATTATATTATATTATGCGTGAGATAAGATATTAATAGATAATTTGATAATTACTCGATAACAAGTAAAATAATAACAAATTTTGTTTGAATAAGCTTTGATCATGACTCATATATTATGTTAAGAAATGAACTTTAAATTTAACTCAATCTTATAAAAATTGAAATTTATACCCACTTATATATTACAACAAATACTAAATTTTATTAAGATAAAATATAACTCATGATTATAATATTATATTCAAAATAAAATTTAAATCTAATTTAATCTTTATAAAATCGTGATATAAAATAAGATAAGATAAAATAAAATTAGCCCCAAATGTATATAAAAATTTTAACAATGTTTCTTCGGTTTTTATAATTCCCTTGGGAAATGGTCTATTTTTTTACTTTTTAAAAAAAAAAACAATTCTTATCGTCCGTACTTTCTTGTATATACTTTTGTATCGCTGGTTGGACATTGGTGATTTGGCTGTAAGTTTGTCCTTCATATTCACGAGTCATCACACCGAAACTTATGTTTTGACGTGTATGAGTAGTCCTAACAGTCTGTCCAATCTATTATTGGTTTTAACACCAGTACGGATTATTTGTTTTTGTTTACTTTTTTAATAATTTTTTTCGTATTTTTCTTCATTTAAGAATGTGATCGGTATTTGACATGTGTTTATAAATTTTAAATTAAATTTTCATCATTAAAATAATTCATTTAATTTTAAATTTTAAAAAAATATTTGTATTTATTATTATAGTCACTTTATTAATTAATGTAATGATACTTTTATGTAATTTGAGAAATAAAAGTTAAGAAATGTACCAATAACTTGAATAAAAAATAATAAGGAGATTCCATATATAAATAAACACGACTTGAAACTAAAATTGCTTATTGTTTTTTATGGGCATTTTTTCTTCTATATTATTCTCTCTTATAATAAGAACACATTTTTTATTTATTTTGAAGAATGAAATCGACTTTTGTAAACCTCTTGTAAAATATACAATCTTAAATTTCATTTTTAACCCTCACATATACACTAGATGAACAATAAAGATTACTAAAGATTACTTGTCTCCATAACGAAACGGGGATAGTTCAAAATAAGCTAAAACATTGTCCATTAAGATAATAAACAATTATAATTTCAAATTTTCATATGTTGTGCTGGATCTTCTTCTTATTATTTATTGAATGTATGGTTCTTAATCATCGTTATTTCTCAAATTATTCAAGTATCATCACTGTTAATAAAGTAATTATAATAACGAATCATCTTCAACTGCACAGTTTGAACATACATGGTCCACAGTTGTCTTTTTCTTTTTTAATTATGTTTGGATTAATTTTGAAGTGAAGTAAAGTAATATAGAGAAAGTGAAAGATAGATTTTGCTGAGAAGAAAAGTTGTTGAAGTGAGTATAAGCAGAGAAGTGGCATAAGCAGAGAAGAAAAAGAAAGACATGCATGCAGAAGAGTGGTGGTGATGGTTTCGAATACGACAAAGACCGCTTAGTTGACTTGACTGTTCCAAAAAGCCATATTTGGTACTACGTGGTCCCTCAAAATGTTGGCAGAGGTCATGTGAGCTTGGTGGGGGCGGTGGTAATTCAGTGCCACAGTGGTTTGGTTTGATATATCATTCATGAATTCAAACGACTCAGTAATGTGGGTCATTAGGGTTCTTAGTGAAGCTTCAAAACTTGCTCTTTCTCTTCTTCTTTTTATGGATGAATCACTTCACCCTCTCATCCTACAACAAGGGTAACCAAAAGTTAAAAAACCACTCAAATTGTGTACAATACCTGCTGCAAAATTGCAAAAACACTTCTTCAGTATGCACCAGAAATTGGAGCAGTAAACACAGGCCTGGGAATTGGACAATTTCTTTTTCAAACATGTCTATCCTCCAACAAAGATTATCTGTTTTAGTTCTATCACATCATTTATATATATTATGACAACTATTAAACTTCGTCCATGATTCAAACTTCGTTACATTTCGATCTTTTTTTATCTCTGTTATTTTTTTTTTCGACGAGTCAAATGCATGAATATAAGAAGGATCTGAAAACCAGATTAATCCAAATCTAAATCGTGATAGACTCTAAATAGCTTCAATACAATTTTAGGATAGTGAAAATTAATACTCATTCAACCATACTTACATAACTTGTTTCATAAAGTAATGTGAGATTTGTTCCACACCACCTCACGCCGCCTTATCTCTAGTCAAGATCTAGTTCGTTAGGATAAGTTCTAATTTGACTTTAATATTATGTTAAAAGTGAACTTTAAGTCTAATTCAATCTCACAAAATCGGTTTGTAAAGTGAGATTTACACCTCACTTATATATTATAAAATTATTTTATCTCTGGTCGATGTGAGATTTCCGACACACTTACATATTATTTTTTGGCCTAATATGTGACAACCCTCTAAGATTTGTTTCCCATGTATATTTGGTTTTTTCAACTTCACTTCTCCTAAAATAAGGTAACAGCTTGTTTTACAGTTTGATCCACATAATGTAGCTTCTTCTACAAATATATCTATTTCAGCAGACATTCAAGTACCCTTTGCTACATTTTTCTACTAAACCCTTCTGGGTCAAAAACAAAACTTCATTTCACAGTACATTCGTACAAATCAACACAATTGTCGTTAACAAACATATTCGTATGGTGATGAAGAACATACGAGGAACATATGGATCATGGACCAAAGTTATATATATATATATATATATATATATATATATATATATATATATATATATATATATATATATTTGAGTCAAATATTAATCAATTTTCAAGTCAGTGATGAAGTTTTTATTTAGAATTGAGGGAGACCTTGACCCAATGTCTTTATTTAAATTAAAATTAGTATATAAATAAAACGAAATATTTATAATTATAGTATATTTGGTTTTTTAAATTTATATGTACTTATAAATAAAAAAAAATTTCATCCGTGACTATTTCAAGTTATAAATTACAATGACATATTTTAAGAAAGAAATCAAATTGACAATCTTTTCAAATATCTAAAGTTTAAAACCGTTTACAAATAAAAGTAATTTTAGAATTCAAATAATTTTTATTTGTTCATGATGTGTGCTATTTTCTTGCATGAAATTACTCTTGTTATTTCATTTATTGCGCATGAATAGCTACGTAGTGTATTTGGTAAAAAGAGTCAAGTAGTATATTCATCGCAAATGTGTTTATATACTACATTATATAGATTTATTTAAATATTCACAATTTATTACGAAATCATAGAAAAATAAATGAAGATATGAATTGAAATTCGTGCCAAAAATATACGTTGAATAAATTGGCGTTGTCAGTAACGTAATATTTTGTGCAGCTTTTGCAAAGTTAATTATTTGGTTGAAAGTCAGTATTTGGTGGTTTTTGAGGTGTACTGTTCCTCAATTGAATTGCAAGAAAAGATAGACGGTTTGATAGCATTTATGTGTATGGGGTCCTTTCTTTGTCTTTGGTATCAGTTGTCCATATTCTATAATGCAATTGATGCCGTTTGGTGTCTTTACGTTTCTGTATTTAATACATGCGAGGAGAGCTTTGTGTTTTCACCAATGTTCCTCTCACAATTCTACAGCTTTTATGGAAGAAAAACAAATAAAATTTTATATTACAAGGAAAAAAATCTGTTTCTTATAAGTTTTTTTTATTTATATATTTGTCTATCTTATTCTTTTATTTCTATTAAATGTGAAATTTTTTACTTATCTTGGATTTCTAATATTATATTCAATAATATAAATAATATAATAAATGTTGATTTTAATTAGTTACTTTGAGATCTATAAAACACTTATATTTCAATTTGAGTCATGCATTTGTATCTAACATGTATTTGTGTTTTGATACATTACCGATATTTACCAATGAAGTATATAATCTATAAAATAATAATACTTATGATGATAATAATTTATAATTTTTTATTGTTAAAAATGTATAAGCCATGAGAGAAAGAAGAAAGAATGTGTACAAAAAACGCACAAGAAAAGTTTGGTTAAAAATCAACTCAAGAGAGTTTGCTTGCTCACTGATTTATTAGGACCTTTTGTTCAATATATAGAGTACAATGTCCCATCATATAGAGGGAAAAGTAAAAAAAAAATAAAATAAAAAAGAATATTTGATAATAATAAAAGAGAATCAAATATATGATATCTCTATCAATATAAATAAATCAGGAGATATATAATACCTTTTGTTCAATATATGAAGATTGTAAAGGCCTAACTTGGAAGTAGCAACCCGGAAAGTAGAAGGATGTAAGGACTTAGTAAACATATCAGCAAGTTGACTTCTAGAAGGAACATGGAGAAGGTGAATAAGACCATCAACAAGCTTTTGTCGAATAATGTGGCAATCAAGTTCTATGTGCTTGGTTCTCTCATGAAAAGTGGAATTCTTGGCAATGTGAATAGCAGAATTGTTGTCACAAAAGGCGATGTAGGGAGTGGGAACAGAAAAATGCAAATCCTGAAAAAGGTATTGAATCCATTGCAGTTCACATGCCAGGGATGCCAAGGCGCGATACTCAGCCTCAGAAGAAGACCGTGAAAGAATGGTTTGTTTCTTAGACTTCCAAGCAACCAAAGAGGTGCCTAAGAAAACACAATATCCAGAAACAGAGCGTCGGGTAGTGACACATGTTACCCAATCAGAATCAGAAAACGCCTGAATTTTAAAAGAGGTGTTGGATTTATACAAAAGGTCATATCCAGGAGCATTGTTCAAGTACCGAATGATCCGTAAAGCCTGCTACATATGTGGTTCACGCGGAGAAGAAACAAACTGACTGAGTTGTTGGACAGCAAAACTAATATCAGGCCTGGTATTAGTCAAGTAAAGTAATCGTCCAATCAGATGCCGAAAGGAAGAAGGATCTGGTAGAAGAGCTCCCTCGTCGGCATGAAGTTTGATAGAAGGATCAGATGGTGTTAGTGCAGATTTACATCCAAGCATCCTTGTCTCTGAAATGAGGTCCAAACAGTATTTTCTTTGATTCAAAACTAATCCATCAAGAGAACGAGAGACTTCAAGACCCAAAATATACTTGATAGGGCCAAGATCTTTAATATGAAATCTTGAATGAAGATGAGCTTTTACAACATTAATTTCAGCAATGTTATTGCCAGTGAGAACCACATCATCGACATAAACCAATAAAGTAGTAATATCAGAGGCAAATTCTTCACAAAGAGAGTGATCAACAGAGCTTTGTGTGTAACCAAGAAGAAGTAGCTCTGAAGTTAATTTTTGATTCTAATTACGACTGGCTTGTTTCAAACCATATAGAGACTTGTTAAGCTTACAAACAAGATTTGGTTGGGGATGTGAAAGACCAGGTGGAGGCATCATATAGATCTCTTCATGTAAGTCTCCATGGAGGAAAGCATTGTCAACATCCAATTGATGAATAAACCAATCACTAGCAGAGGCCAAGACTAAAAGGATGCGGATAATAATAAGTTTAACAACAGGAGAGAAAGTTTCGAAATAATCAATCCCCTCGGTTTGAGTAAAACCCTTAGCCACCAATCGTGCTTTAAACCTATCGATTGTGCCATCTGGTTTATGTTTGAGTTTGTAAACCCAGCGGCAACCAATAAGCTTGATGTTAGAAGGAGGAGGAACTAAAGTCCAAGTCTGGTTTCTGTCAAGAGCATGTAACTCAGCATCCATAGCCTGTTTCCAACAGTCATGTTGAGCAGCTTCTTTAAAGGAGAAAGGTTCAGCTTGGGCATAAATATTATGACAGAAAGCAGTATGGTCAGAAGAACAATTATCATAAGAAACAAAAGAATGCATTGGATAAGGTGTGGAAAAAGTAGAGCATGAAGTGGAAGCAACACCACAATAATATTGATCTAAGTATCGAGGCCTGTTTTGCACTCTATGAGATGTTCTAAGATCAAGACCAGTAACTTCAGCATTATCAGAAACAATACTAGTAACATGGTCCGTAGTAAGGTCATTGGCATGTGAAACAGGTAAAGCTAGAAAATCATACATGCTAATATTACAATTAGGAGAATCATCAATTGAAGCAATAGAGTTATCAGAAGGCAAAAAGAATGAGTAAGGAAAAATATTTTCATGAAAGATAACATTCCTAGTCACAAAAATAGACTTGGAGTGAAGATCATACAAAACATATCCCTTTGTTCCACATTTATAACCAAGGAAAACACATTTTAAGCTTCGAGAATCCAATTTAGTTCTTCTAGTATTAGCAGAACTAGCGTAAGCCAGACAACCAAAAACTTTTAAATTAGAAAAATCGGGTTTAGTAGAATAGACCAATTCATAAGGAGATTGATTACTGAGAAAAGGAGTGGGTAACCTATTAATTAGATGAACAACCAATTTAAGGGAATATGACCAGAAAATGTTGGGTATTTTTTCTTGAAAAAGAAGAGCACGACACACATTAAGAAGATGTTGATGCTTCCTCTCAACAATCCCGTTTTGTTGAGTAGTTGCAACACAAGAAGTTTCATGAAAAATACCCTTGCTATTATAAAAATCATTAAGAAGAAACTCTTTGCCATTATCGGAACATATAATAAAGTCTTGAAGAAGAGATATGACTTCTGTTTTATTTTTAAGAAAAAGAATCTAAGTAAATCTGCTATAATCATCAACTATAGTCAAAAAATACTTGTGTCCATCAATGGAAGAGACGGAAATCGGGCCCCAAATATTAACATGGATAAGTTCAAAAAATTGAAGAGATTTACTCGTGTTGGAAGAATATTTCAGACGTTTTTGTTTCACAAAAGCACAAGCATCACAAGCAATAATAGAAGGAGAACAAACATCAGAATGATCAGAAACAAGAAGCTGTAAAATTTTATCAGATGGATGACCAAGTTTCATATGCCACAAGTTACAAGGACTAGCATTATTAATAAGAGTAGAATGTGGTAAAGAAATATTTGTGTTAGATATACTCAAGTTACGTCTGTCTTGATAAATATCTAAGAGATAAAACAGGCCTTGATGTTTCCTAGCTGCTCCAATTGTTTGGAAGGTATTTGTCTGCATAATAAGACAAGTATCTTGGGAGAAAACCTTAAGACAAATAGTAGAATTAAGCAATTTTGGAATAGAGATGAGTTAAACAGAAAATTCAGGGACAAAAAGAGTGTTATGAAGGATAAGATTGCCCAAGACAATGGTACCCGAGAATTTAGCAATGAGAGAGTTTTGGTTGGGTAATTGTATAGAACTAGGAGAAATTGGTTTGAGATTTTGAAATAAAGATTTAAAAGGACAAATATGGTCAGTAGCACCACTATCTAAAATCCAAGAAGAAGAGGAAAAAACAAAACATGTGGGTTTGGTAGTACATTGATGAACAACAATAGCTGTGGAAGAAGAATCACTGGGAGACTGCTGAATCAAGGCGAGAAGAGCTTCAGACTGCTCTCTAGAGAAACCAAACTGAGCTTCAGCTTTGTCATCCTTCCCAGCACGAAGATCAGCAGTAGAGGAGACGATATCAACCATACTAGCATGAGCAGAGGGCTTCGAAGGAGGAGGTTGGACTTTAGTGTGTAGGTTAGAGCCTTGAGGCACACCATGCTTAATCCAACAAGAATCAGATAAATGTATGATTGGTTCAGTGACAATGGTCACAATATCTAGGATTGTGACCACCAGACCAAGGAAAGCGGCCTCGTCCACGATTGCTAGAGCTGGAAATCAACAATAAAGGAAAAAAATGCGGAAGGCGATTTAAATCTGATACCATGTTAGAAATGTATATGCCATGGGAGAAAGAAGAAAGGATGCGTACAAAAAACGCACAAGAAAAGTTTGGGTAAAAATCAACTCAAGAGAGTTTGCTTGCTCACTAATTTATTAGAATATATAGAGTACAATGTCCCATCATATAGAGGGAAAAGTAAAAAAAATAAAAAAATAAAAAAGAATATTTGATAATAATAAAAGAGAATCAAATATATGATATCTCTATCAATATAAATAAAATCAGGAGATATATAATATCTTTATTATTTATGTTGATAAATTTAATACATATGATTTTAATTTAGATTTACATGATAACAATTAGAGATGGCAAATAAACCCGTCTCCATAGGTATTGCCTGAACTTGTCCCCGTTTTGACAGGGAATCCCCACATTGACTGAGTATAGATATGGGTATGGGGAATCCCCGACTTGTTCAATTGGGCATGGGGATGGGTATGGGGATGTACATATCCCCGCCATAATACCCATCCCCACCATATCTCCATTCTCATTTAAATTTTTAAAATATTCACAATTAATTAAGTAATCATATATATATATATATATATATATATATATATATATATTATTTCTTCTAATCATTTGGTTTGTCATGAAACTCATTCGCATCTCCAATATATTTTTCATCTTATCAATACGTTTATGTAATTATGATGTATGCCAATTAAAATTTTATTATTATGTTTATTATGTGTTCTTTGTGTCATTTTAATCAAGTAATATATTATAACTTTTATTCGTATATAAAAAAAGAGATTCATTAGAATTTAAAAAATTGAAGTAAACACATTTAAAATATATTTTAATTTGAATATTTTTTTCCTTTTATATTTTTTAAAATATTTTTTAATTTTATCAACTAAGTTTCATTAATGTTTGTAGTTTGCAAATTTAATAAATATTTTGGTTCTCATGAAATTTTATTTAGTATTCTAATCTAAACAATTATAATTTATTTCAAAGTATTTGATATGGAAGAAACAATCATCCTCCTAATATTGAATATTTGATAATATTATGTTTCCTTTACCGTATTTTTTTTTATAAAAATTAATATTGAAGTAGTTAGAAAATGGGTACGGGTATGGGTACGAGATTATACCCGTTAACAATCATGTATTTATCATGTTTTCAAGAATTATTGTACATTTTTTAATATGCATATATCACATATCGTATCCTATTTTCAAAATAAACATAAACATATTTAGGGTATCAGATACAACGTATTGTATCGGTGCATCATAGCTTAAGATAAATAATGTAATAAACAATAACAAAAAAATATTTATTTTGTCACTTAATTTACATCATACTCATAACAACAAACATAAAAAGGTGTAGTAATATTTTTGTAGAAAAGGGTAAAGAAATTTATAGTGGACTTATCATAGTTAGATATAAAACAATTCTTTCATGTCAAGACCCACACTAGTTCGACATAAAATAGCTTCTTTCTTTTTACATCCGACCATGATAGGTTCCACGTAACTTTTTTTTTACTTTCAAAACCACCCTTATCATATTTCTACCTAGTCGAAAAAACTTGTGTTGTATGTCTTCTTCTTTTGCAACAAAGTTGTGTGAGGTGAGGGTTGCATTGTTGACCAAAATAAGGGTTTCTTCCATCTTTTGTGGTCAGTTTCCCCTGGAGCAACTTTTTGTCTGATTGGTTTTTGCATTAAAGTTAATTGTTAAACCTTTCATTCCCATTGTGACTGAGACTATTTTTGAGAAACTTAGTCATGATTATACACGAATGTAATTCTCACACATGCTCAAGGTACTTATGCTATGTTATCAGGTTGGACTACAAGTAAAAAATTGGCATGTCTTGTATGTAACTACCGCACATGCTTAAGGTACATAACAATAGTAAGAAGATATGTTAAATGTGTCAATGATGATGACTAGACTCAAAACATAGGTGGCGAAAGGATAGGAAATGTTTTGATGGTATCCAAGAATTGAGAGGAGCTCCTACTCCATTAACATGTACTAACATATTGGATATATTAGGTGATAGAAAACATTGCTTTGCAATGCTAAAAAAAGAAAAGAAAGAAGGGTGATTCTTGGTCGAAATTAAGTATATTCTTTAAGATGGATATAAGGAAAGACCTTCATCCTATAAATATAGGACCAAATAAAGTATTTCTTCCACATGCAGGATTTTCACTTTCATTAAAAGAAAAAGATATCTTCTATCATGTTTTAAAAGAAGTGAAAGTTCCAAAAAGTTATGGTTCCAATGTTTGTTGGACTAAAAAGTCATGATTTTCATATATTGATGCAAGACTTGCTAAAAGTAGCTATTCGAAAAGTGTTGCCAAAGGAAGTTACAAGAGTTCTATTGAAGTTAAGTTCTTTCTTCAAAATGTTATGTTCTAAAGTCATCATAATCGAAGATTTTGAATCATTGGACATACAAATTACATTAATTATGTGTGAATTAGAGATGATTTTTCCTCCATCTTTTTTGTCATAATGGTTCATCTATCCATATATCTAGCATATGAGCCTAGAATTTGTCGAGCCTGTACATAACCGGTGGATATATCCAATTGAAAGGTAATTATTTTTCTAAATAAATCTTTTTTTGTAAATTTATTTCCTCCACTTGTATTCCTAATCATAGTTTTATATTATTATAGATTTCTTAATAGGTTAAAGTCTTATGTGCATAATAGAAATTATCCAATAGGTTCAATTGCAGAGGGATATTTAAAGGATGACTCAAGATATTTGAACGATAATGTACAAACAAAGTTCAACACCCCACCAAGGAATTTAGATGGTCCAATAGGGAATGGAGTGATTACTACTTTGAAACCTTTTAAGTAGGAGCAAACTCATCATTTTGTCTTGTTTAATTATGAGCTCACCAAGTCATTTGTCATGTAAGACAATATTCATATTTTCGTCTTTTGTGTGAGATTTTAAATTCTATGAGCTTATATATTCAATTTTTTTTTTGTAGATAACATGAGGAATTTCTCTCTAGTAATGCTTAAGAAAAATCAACAAGAAATTGGAATATGGAAAAAGATCAATGTCTTATATTTCACAAGTGGTTTAAATACCATGTCAAAAATTTGGTTGAGTGAAGAGGTTCAATGGTTGGTTAAAAGGCCTAATACTATTGCTAGAAGATTTTCAACTATGTGATAAATGGTTACAGGTTTATTATTGAGAGTTGTAGACAAGAAGAAAATGTTACCTACCATGGAGTTTCAAAAGATATAATACAATTAGATTATTATTGACACTATGAATTTGTGTTATTTAAATGTGATTGGTTTGAAAGTAAGCAAGATTATTTTAGGTTAACATTTGTAAATTTTGGGAAGTTGATTTACAAAAGTGACCATTTCATACGTGGAACTTAAGTAAAGCAAGTATATTATATAGAAGATCCAGTTGATAATTAGTAAGTTATTACTAAAACCATCCCTAGAGATTTGTTTGATGTATATGAAGATTTAGAGAATAATGATTTGGAAAACTACTTGGGAAATGAATTATTAAAGAGTCCATTTTTGTATCAATCTATGATTGATGAAGATGAATGTGAGGATGTTAGTTGGTTTAGGGATGATGTGCCTGGAACAACAATTGATACAGGTACCGGATAATCATTGAACATAATATTAATGTTTCTATGTGCATAATTTTTGTTGTGTTGTTTTTAATGTACCAATTTCTATGTATATTCTTCTTTGTTTGTTGGTTATTTGAACATAAAATTTCAAAGTCAAGTAGATTTATGGCTAGTGGTTAGAAAGAAAAACCACTCTTGTTGGCCAAGAATGTTAAAGTGTCATTTTCAAGTGGTTCTACCATTGAAATCCTTGATGAGTTGGAAGAAATTGCATCAAGACCTAGTCAAACTCCACCACATTGGTTAATTTATATTTGTTCAATAATAAATGTAGTAATTTATTATATATGTAATAAGATATTATTTCCTAATTTTATACTTAATTAATAGGTTCTACTAGTAAGAGAAGAAGAGGTCCTACCAAAATTCTCAAGACTCATGGCTTGAGGTATGAAGAACGTTTACTGGCTCCTTGGCCTACCTGTTAAGCACTTATCAAGTACATTGAACAATTATTTGGGGACATAAGCTAGGAATGCACATTTAACTCCTCTAACTTTTACTAATTGGAACAAATTGAAAGAACATTGGGATGACATGAGGAAAACAATCTTGGTAATTCATTTCACTAACCTTTATCTTTGATTATATATATTACCTAAATTTTAATACTTATTAATTAATTATGATATGCAGTCAAAATTTGATATTGAAGAACATGTTAAAAGGTGGGATTTATGAAGCATATGCTAAAGTTGGAAGAACCATAAATGTCGATTAAAGATAAAATATTTTTTTCCAAATATGCCAGATGATTACAACTTCAAAAATTGACCCCAAGTGTTCCACTTGAGCAATGGAAATTTCTTGTTAAATTTTGGAAATCTGACATAGCTAAGGTCATTTGATTATTTAAATTTTATTATATGTGTACTTGTACTCGTATACCTTTGTTGCTTATAACTTCTGTCATTTCATATTTTTATTATAAAGGTTCGTTGTGAGAAGAACAAAACAAGTAGATCAAAATTTACTAATGTACATACCACAGGAACAAAAACCTTTGTTGAAATACAATACGAAGAGGTTAGACTAATTGCATAACTAATGTATTAAGGGTTGTACTTTTTTTACACAAATAATTTTTTCTTTTATATGGTAGGTGATGAAAAATATTGATGGAAAAGAGCCATCTCGTGCAGAAATGTTCATCATGATACATAAGCCTTGATCTCATTCATTATATGTATTTTTATAATTAATAGTTTTGTTTGAATAATAAGTTTAACTTTGATTCTTTTTCCTTTTTTAGTCGAAGCTTGAGGATGTAATTTCTTCTCATTCAACATGGCCAAAGAAAAACTCAACCCTAGATGATGTATTTTCTCAATTCTTTGGAAAAGATCGACATGACTATGTGTGCACATATGAAAAAGGGATTGCACTTTCAGATCTTTGGGGATCTAACTCTCAAGTTAGAATACAAAAATTAATTGATGAAGTTTGAATAAATGTTTAAGTTGAACTACAAAGCATGAAAAATAGAATGTAAGAGAAAATAGAACTAAAGCTAAAAGATCGAGTGAAGGAACAACTAAAAACCAAGCTGAAAGAGTTGGAACTAATGAAAATTGAGCTTCTAAACAACTTCAAACTCGCTTTTACTTAAATACCAAGCTATCCTCCAGAAGTAATGGTTTCAAATCAAATTTGAGAATGATTCGAGATCTAGAAGAGAGGAGGTGGTTGTTTAGGTAGTACATTTCTCTCTATCTAATTTTCTGTCAGTTGTACGGAATTGATGATCTAATTATTGATGCTTACATTGATTTTTACTATTCATTGGACATTTTAATGGATTGAGGACCACCCTTACACCTTGATTTGCCTCTATTATGTTATATGAATAAGTTAAACACAAACTTCTAAGAAATCAAATATCCTTTTTGCTGTGTCACACTCTAAGTGGCATGATTGGAAGAGAATGTGATAAATTTGATAATTGTATTATGCTAGTTATGGAGGGTTTTCTTTTTATCCTTTTGATAGTTCTTGATAGAGATATTATATTTTTTATTCTCTTTTATTATTTTTAAATATTATATTTTTATGATGATACATATTAGATTTTCCTTTTCCCCTTATATCAAGGGATTTTGTACTCTATATATTGGAGAAGTTTCTAATAAATCAGGAGACAAACTCTTTGAGTTATTTTTCACCAAACACCTCTTGTGCGTATTTGTACGCATTATTCCTTCTCGTGGCTTATACATATCTAACAATTCTTTTAAGATTACTATCAAAGTATAATGCTAATATCAAATGGGTTATGAAAAGGTTGAAGCATGTATAAAAAGTTATAAAAAATTGACTTATTCCCTAACTTAGGAATAAGAATACATTGTAAAACTAAAATGTGTATGTGTTAGAATGAGTACGATTGAATTTTCCAGGAACAAGTTTCAGATCATGTAGTGAGGTCATCTCACTTAATTGCCTTATGTTTCGTTATATGATTCGACATTGAAAATGATGGACAACGATGACAACATCTTTCATAACATGTTTATTTTCTTCATAACAATAATTATTGATGTAGCAGTAAATGTTTTTATTTTTTATCTTTGCATTGTTACTTTGCTTTTGTAGCTATTCTAAGTGAACTTTTTGAGAAAAATGCACATGCCTTGAATAACATCTCTTCTAATCTTGTTTCTCTTTACGTGAGTTTTATAAATAGACAACTTTAAATTATATTTTTATGTAAGAATTTAGTGGTTACAATGATTATTTTATTTCTTGTATTTATTGTAAGAAAAATATTTATTGTATTTGGGAAAATTTTCTTGTTTTTCCTAACACTTGGAAACCTTTTTGTTTTTTCTAACACTTAGAAAATCTCCATTTACTCATGCTAGTCCTAGGAGAAAAAAAAAAGAGAAATGGAGAAAACTAACACAAAGTTAACTAAGATGTAATTAGCAAATTTTTCTTTATTTTTTTTATTTTATCTATCAATTGATTTTGTTAATAATATTTTGGAATATTTTTTTCTATTTCTTTTATCCAGGAAATTAGAAGATAATGTTGAAGTGGTCACCTTTGAAAAAAATCTTAACATTCTCAAATATCCATCCAATCTCTTTGAGCCTTTCTTGTAAGTCTTAATTCTCTAAAGTATGCTTATAATTATGTTCTTTTGGTTTATTGAGTTATAAACAGGAAAGGATTTGCAAACAATTATAAAGATATAAAAATTAATTCAGATAATTTTGAAAGGGTATATGAAGTTCAATACATTAATAAAGCTTAATCATTTAAATCGTTTATTAATTAACATTTCTTTTAAAAAATAGGTCCAGGAAAAAGTTGTTAAAGCATGGAACTCTACGACAAATAATGTAAGTCGCTTTTTATTCATTCTTAAAAAATTTAATATTAATTGAGCTTCTTATTTATGACATTTGAATCAGGAATTAGAGTCTTAGTTCCATACATTAACTAAACTCAAAAGAAAACTATATTTGAGTACATTAAAAGAAAGGTTATTGGTGTAATTTCTCATTTTATTTATATTTTTGTTGGTTCTATATAAGTATTTTTTTTTTGTTTCGTTATATTGATTGTTTGTTGATGAACTTTATCTAAGTGTTGTTGTTCAAGGAAATTGAAATAGGAGAAAGAGAACGTAAACCCAAAGTTCATTTTGACGGACTGACTTGAATATGGTGTGAATGTTTATGTATTTGTTAGACCAATTTATCAATGTTAACTATCTTTATTTACACTTGTTAGATAGTGCACATATATTGTTACATGCAAATGAGTGAAAAAAAATGACTTAAATAAGGTGTGAATGTTTTCTATTAGATACAACAAATTATCATAGCATTATATTTCAAAAGACGTTTTGCAAAACAATTTGATTTTGAGTATACAAGAAGAAAAAAAAAAGAGATTTAAAGTCAGTTATATGAATTTCTTCATACTTCATTTTTACATTCTGATAAACACATTGCATTTTTTGGTTGTAAGAAAGAACTAGATTGTATTATACTAACTGAATTTTTAGATATCTTATATGGTTGGTTGTTTTGAAAATAGGAAAATGATATGTTAACAAATTTTTTCTTAAAACTTTTTGACAAACTACTAATTTGGATAAAAAAGATGAGTTATCATCAAGTTTGAGGAATAAATATGTATATTTGTTTAGTCTGAGATAATTTGTAAGAAACATGGTATACTATTTAATTTTTACTCCTTTTGTTCTTTTGAATTATCATTAAGTAACATAGTATATTATAATAAGGTGAAATATTTTTCTGATGTTTCTTATGGTTCAGAAAATGAGTTCTTGTTTGCTAACACTAATGAAGATAATCCACCAACCCATCCATACAGTTTTCTTTGATTATTTGCAAGAACAACTAAAAATAACGAGATAAGTGATACAAATAGTTGTAGAGATTCAAAAGAATTGATCTATAAAAACTAAAATCAATTTTTTTATGATTTTAAAAGATCAATTGGTCACAAAAAAATGTTGGTGTGACTATTTATATTAGTGGCATTTTTATAATGTTGCCTTAATAAAAAAAACTATCACTCAATTTTTTTAGTAACAATTTTAAAATGTCCCTTTATTTCAAAAAAAAATATGTTACCAAAGGTTTATAGTAACATTTTTGTAATGTTACTTATTTATAAAATAAATTATTATACTAAAAGAGTTTGGTAACATTTTTTAAAATGATACATTTTCATTAAATAAATGTTACTAAAGGTATCTTGTAACATTTTTATAAATGTCTCAATTGATATCTAAAAATGTCACTGATGGTTATTAGTAACATAAGATATACATAACACGTGGTATATTGTTATTAAATCATATTAGTAACATTTTTTAAATGTTACTAATATATTTTTGTTTGTGTGTGTGCATACGTTTGTGTGTGTGTGGATTCTTCGTCAAAACGAGAATGGATTCCAACAATACACACGGAGACATGTTTATTTCGTCAAAACAAGAATGGATTCCAACAATACCCAGGGAGACATGTTTATTGTGTCATCCCTAAATACAATGAAGGACTAAAATTTTAGTTTTAGTAACCTAACAATATTTTTACGTAGACTTTTCGGTCCACTAGTGCAAAATTATGTTTTACAACAACGTTAGATAATTAACTAACCTTGCGAATTTAATGTATTTATTTTACAAAGTGATTGTTTCTATCTACTTTATATGAAACCAGATACAAAAAATTCATTTGTTAAAAGTTTTGTGTGTCAATATGGGGATTCTTCGTCAAAATGGGAATGGATTCCAACAATACCCACGAAGACATAGTTATTGTGTCATCCCTAAATGCAGTGAAGGACTAAAATTTTAGTAACCCAACAATATTTTTATGTAGGTTTTTCAGTCCACTAGTGAAAAAATATATTTTTACAACAACATTAGATAATCAATGAACCTTGCGAATTTAATGTATTTATTTTACAAAGTGATTGCTTCTATCTACTTTATATGAAACCAGATACAAAAAATTCATTTGTTAAAAGCTTTGTATGTGTGTCAATGTGGGAATTCTTCGTCAAAATGGGAATGGATTCAAACAATATCCACGGAAACATATTTATTGTGTCATCCCTAGATGCAATGAAGGACTAAAATTTTATAATAACCCAACAATATTTTTATGTAGGCTTTTCGATCCACTAGTGCAAAAATACATTTTTAAAACATTTAGATCATTAATGAACCTTGCGAATGTAATGTATTTATTTTACAAAGTGATTGTTTCTATCTACTTTATATGAAACCAGATACAAAAAATTCATTTGTTAAAAACTTTGTGTGAGTGTCAATATGTGAATTCTTCGTCAAAACGGTAATGGATTCCAACAATATCCACGGAGACATGTTGATTGTGTCATCTCAAAATGCAATGAAGGACTAAAATTTTAGTAACCCAACAATATTTTTATGTAGGCTTTTCAGTCCACTAGTGCAAAAATATATTTTTACAACATTAGATAATAAATGAACCTTGCGAATTTAATGTATTTATTTTACGAAGTGACTGTTTCTATCTACTCTATATGAAATCAGATACAGAAAATTCATTTGTTAATAGCTTTCAAGAAATATAGTTGAATATTTAGAGAAACAGAAAACAACCATTTGAAAGTTAAAAATGATAGTAACTATAATGTCCCTTAAATTTCATTTAGACATCTATACAAAACTCTGAAACTTATTTAATACGCTACCCTACAAAGAAAATTACATGGAACCATGTAAACAAGCAGTATTATTGAAATCCTAAACATGCGTAAGGAATTTTATTTTTACATGTAATTTTCTTCTATAACAGAACAAAACAAATCTTATATGTATGTTGTATGTATTTAACCACCCTCACTAGCTAGAACTTGGTGGTTGTTTGGTTGGTGTTTTGGTTGTTATTAAGAAAATGAAGCAACACAGTACTCTTGCACCTGGGGCATTTGGGGTTGGGGTCATCCTTTGAGAACAAAACATACATGAGGCATCGAAGACAACCTACAAGGAGCATCGATCTTATCTCTTCATTAGTCTCTGAAGACACGCATGACTCAGGATCCGATGAATACAAACACAATGGTGACGATGATGACGGGTTCGCTAATGATGAGTTTGCAGTTGTTGGTGGGGACAAGCTCAGCTCAAATTCCAGCTTAGCACTCCTTCCTCTTTCATTACTCATCTCTGTCCTTTCTTAACAAACAAATCTCCAAATAGATCTATAACAACATAGAAGTGTAAGAGATGAAAGTTTTATTCATATGAAAGTACAATATAGAAGTTCTAGATTCACTTACAATAAGATAATTAAAATAAATTGGTATGATGATGATGAGTCTGAAATAATGATTGAAAAGAAGCACAGGACAAGCCCAGAAGAATCAGACAGCTAGGTTTATTGTGTTTGATATAACATGTCCAAAACAGCCATGCATATATATATATATATTGCAGCAAGCAGCAAAAGGGTTGGTTTTTCTAGAGGATGTGTTTGACCTGAAATGTCAAATTTAATTATTGTGGTTAGTGAAGGAGCCAACCGTAAGATAGAAAATTATAACAACGAAGGTTGCAGGAACATGAACAGGATTAAAAACAGGTCTGGTATATCATGTGAATTCAATGGAATTTGGCTGCGAAAGATACTGTTCCATCGATGTGAAAGCTGCATGTTTATCCTCTTACTATTCCTCTTCTTTGATCCAATTAACACACGAGAAAAAAAGGGATTTCTTACACGCCTGTTTGTTTAATTATGAGGATAGATTGAAAAGTCTCCGATTCGTATTTATTCATTTCATTGAATAAAGATTGGTTTGGGCACATTGAATCAGAAAAGCTGTTTGGTCCATACAATCCACAGGATATTTTCGTTTGGTGAAGCCGATTGGATCCATAAATTGCCAAATTTGACTATTCCTTGCGTATAGTTGAACAGTTGAACAAACTATAAACATCGTCAGATCCAAATTTAATATTACATTTTAATTCAATCATGTGTGGGAGCTGTCAGGTTACAAACACTTACAGTAACGTCCAGGTCTCATTTGCAGTTCATATTCCCTACTGAGTTTTTAGTCTAATGCTTATTTATTGGTTCAACAATCATTTTTTTTTACTTACCGTTCAAATTTCTATCTATCATTGTATTCTTACTTTTCAAAAAACAAAACTTGTATTAATCTCTGCAGAGGTTAAGTTTTTGTTTTGTGTTGTTTCCATATGAATGTTTTAATGATCAACTACTGCTACGTACAGAACATAAATATTGGTGTCAGTTTTCGATTACTCCATCTGTCCGAATCGTAGACCATTTATAGATTGGGTTGGTGTGGCACTTGATGCCTCTTATCTTGCTCTTTCTCTTTGTCTTACCTTTGTTAGGGTTTTCCCTGTCTCTCTTCTTAAATGCATTTTCTTTCACTGTCAAAACAGCAAATGAATCCCCAAGCTTGTAAGCACATATATTTACCACAACTACTGTTTATTTGATTAAGTATTTGCAAATTTCATTTAGTTATCATTTGAATTGTGTTAGAAAATGCTGCAGTTTATGACTTTTTTTCAATATTAAAAGCAAGTTAATGTCAATGAATACAAGATTTTGTGGCAAACATTGTATCTTTGACCAAAGAAACACAGACATAGATGGATATAAAGAATCTAATCACGGGATATTTCTCTCTTTCGGCGCAGATTAATTTCCTTCATGTGATTAAGCGTTTTCCTAATTTTTAATCAATAAAATGAAACCATAGTTATTTTCCGTGGGAAAACTCTCATACCATTAAAAACTGTTGATACCAAGAATCATTAAAAATCTCAAAGCAAATTATGGTTTGAAACTTGAATTGGTCGATATAACAGCTTGGAGGAAGTAGAAAGCATAAAGTCTAAAGAAACCAGACTCAGTTGTTATATATAAATAGAAAAATAATTTTTTGACTACTAAATTTTAATAACTTTTTCTTATAACTTTTGAATAATATTTTTTAAGTAATTTTTCATTTTTTTATTTTTTTATTCTCGATATTTTAAAATCACTTAAAATATGATATCTCATATTGTAAAAAAAAAAAATTATCAACATTTAATAGTCAAAATATCATTGTGAATGTAAATAACATGTCAGATACGTCTCTTTGTCAAACTAATAGAAATCGTTGAGTTTTATTTACTTTGTTTGTTCACACTGTTCTCTGTATTTCAACTAATGCTTGTGTGATTATAACTGGTCGAAAGGTGGTTGAATGTTTGACTTTTAGTATTTTTCAAGTAGAAATCTGATTTGAAAAAAACAACTTTGTTCTGGTTTTCATGACACTGTTATGCATTGCGATTTCTCACTGTTTCCCTTAAAACTTTGATTTATGTTATCTTAATAGGTTTGAAGATTCAAGCTTGGAAGAAAATCTCTCAGTATTCAATGCAGTCACTGTCATCATTATCATATTTTATGTTTTGTACAATATTTTGCTCGAGGATGCCCAATTGGGCTTTCCTAGCCCAACCTAGCCCGTTTAGAAGTAACAGAAAACCATTAGACCAAATAGATGTAATTATATTTGGGCCTACATTTTCTGGAATTAATCTAACCCATCATGGTAGACTAATACTTCTTAATACATAAATTTCTTAATGGGAATTAAGCGAATTAAGAATTAATACATAAGTCATTATTAATGGGAAACTAAATAAACTCAAAGTTTAGCTAGTTTGACGACTTAGATATTTATGATACATTTATTTCATATTGTGCTTACAAATGTCAATAGCTATTAACTATACATAGCTTTCTCAATAATTTCAGGCCATAAATAATTGACATATTTGCTTTATGAATATACAATCATATGTAAGCAATAAATAATAATTATTTGGTCATAAAACCATTTCTATTTTGTTGATATTTAAGAATAATTAAAACTTCACACGTCAGGTTAAAAAGGAGATTTGGAATCCAAAAGCACATACTGATTCTTTCCTTTCCCTTTGGATAACATACTTTTTCCAATTATATTATTATACCAAACTTTCAGACTCCGCACATGAACTTGTAATACAAAATCAATTAAATGACCAAAGTACAAGAACTTTTGATGGTCCATGTTCAGTGAAAAAAAAAAAATATGCATACATTTATGGTCCAATATATGATGACGTGAGTTTCAAGATAACTTTCGCAATTCGAAATCAATTCTTTTTCATACACGAAATACAGAACATTAATAATGGCAACAAAATATAAAATCTATACATTTCATAATTAATTAAACATATTCAGTGCAAAATATCATATAATAAAGGATATTTAATTTACAGCGAGAACAGTACAAACTTAACAATACCGAGAATAGAAATGGTCTCCAACATATCAGTTTGGGAAAGTGAGTGAATCGATCTGAAAATATTTAAATATGAAGTTTGGGTTATTTGTTCTAAAAGATGAAAATAGAGAATTGTAAAAATAAAATTTCTGAATGATTTAATTGATAAAAAAATATTTTAATAGATTAAAAGTGTAATTTATATTTTTATTCTTATGGTTAAATTTAATATAAAATAAAATACATTTTCTTAAAACCAATTGAAAATTAAATCTGAATGATAAATTTATAAAATATATATTTAATAAGTGTAATTAATTTAAAATATATTTAATTGATTGAAAATAATTTTAATTAAATATTACATGGTAAAGAAACGAACCACCACGCCATGGTCAAAAGCACACACGAGCCACAATAAAAAAAGGTCAATGTTGTAAAACGAAAATTTGAGCTGGCTTCTTCACTCTCTAATCTTCTCCCTCAGAGGATGGACGGTGGATAAACTTTCGCAAATCATTGCTCTAACATCCTCTATTAGATCTCTTTCGAGTTTAAATATCGTAGATAAAATACTACTACACTCAAATTTGCTAAAGAAATATGAATTTAAATCTTATACATGAAACAAACATGTTGAAAATGATATCCCGTTTAAGACAGTCATTAAATTTATCAGTAAGCAGGAGGAACCAGTCATCACATCTAAAATATCACAAAAAAAGATTGACAAACCAACAATTTTGATTTCATTTTTTGGATGGGTTAAATGGGTCAAATAAGTCCGTCTGATTGATTTAACCGGTATTTCCACCCATACTTGTTAATAAGAAACGAGCAAACCAGTATACGATGATCATATTTCTATACCATTCAACAACTTTTAGAACAATATTCGAACACTACACTTTTCATTTATATAGAGTTAAAAATCGTTATTCAAACGAGGACCAAATCTTCTACAACGTTCCCTTCAAATGAATTCGGGAACAACTTCACAGGTTGAGCATAATGAAGAACATCATTGCCGCACTTGCTGCGTTTGCTTAATCCTCTAAAATTTGCTGTCGCTCAAGCTCCAGAATCCGATCAGCTAGAGGGCTTACAGTGCCATTTATAGTTCCATTGCGTCCTCTACACTGTTGCAGTTGTTCCTGGAGATGCCGCACTAGCTCATTCAATCTTTGAATATTCTTCTCTTGAACTAAAATAATCTGCGGCCAAGAACACCAAATTCAAGAAAAACATCAGTAAATATCCTATTAAAATAGTATAAGACAATTCTGTCGTGATTTTTGGGAGCTCGGGATAGGCACGTAATTCATGTTATAAATGGTAATATTGGTTCAGAGGTAGACTTGGGGAATGTGGAAGATGAAGAGGATAACAGAAACGAGAAAATGGGAACACAATTAGTACAAACAGGGAGGAATTGAATCACAACTGAATGGGACAGGTGACATTCAGGATAAAAGAAGACTGAGATTGGATGGGGAAGTAGAATATTTTTGTGCAAGGGTAAGACGGGTGGAGTGCACCGCTGAGTGGCAAGACAATAGCTGAAATTTGTTCTTTCCTGGTTTCTAGTTGATTTTCACCTGTGTAAGGAATTTGGCTCCGTTTATGAAAATACATAATGCTGATCACTTCTTAATCTCTATTGAGTTTGATGTCAGAGCTCCTAGTCCTAAGAGCTGAATGGTATCTATAAGGATGAGAGGTCAAGTTTGAAGCTTTGAAACGAATGATGACATGTACAAGGTAAGTGGCAGGGCTTGAGGTACCTTATTTCACCCATAAGATCCACATTGATATACTAGGCTGAGTGATACAGAGATTAATCAAATTTCAATCGATGACTAAGAGGTGCTTACTGACGTCCAGGTTGTCTGGATGACAAACAACTATATGAATCTGAAACGTAGTTCAGCAGACCGGGGGACACTGATGAAGCTGTATCAACTGGGGCAAGATTGAAGTTGGGTATCGGGGAGGTTTTTTCAGTGCGAAGAACAGATTTTCCAGTACATGTGTCAGAGTAAGCAACTACGTATACCATTGTTGGAATTTATTCTTTCCTAGTTTCTAGTTTATTTTCTATGCTGTGAGGAGCTTAGCTCCGTTTATCTCAGTAAATAATACTCATCACTTCTTAATCTCAATTATAGAGAAATTATAACATCATAAATGGGGTAAGACAAAGGTATGTGAATATAATACTAGTTACGCACAATGAAGATAAGCCACAATAAAACTACCTAATTTTGTGTCTCGTTAAATGTTACAGTTTCAAATTTACTATATAATAATCTTTCACATAACAATTGATCAACATACATTGGAATACCCAATGGAATGGTTGCAACATTATAACGAATGGATGCTCCATAAGCCAATAACAACTAATAAATCTCCTAAATGTGCACCAGTGAGTTTTAAAAATGAGACATTCAAAACTATGCCCATACATGTATCGCCGTACCACTCTTCCCCCAGTGAGTTTTTAATTGGCATATTGTTTCCAGTTATAATTGTATGAAGTACAAACATGAAGTCTTTAACACAGAATGATAACTTTGGAAGTTGGGAACCTCCAACAAACCACAGAAAGGGCATAAAACTTTCTGTCACACAAAGATGACTTGTATTTTTTTGAAAAAAAATTATATGGAACAGAAGCTGAGCACTCCAGATGAATCCAAACCAAACATATGCAGGAATTTACCAAAACTTCCTTAGCCATATGCAGAAGATGACAGATGCCACAACAAAGCACATCAACAATCAGGGGTGGTTAGAAAGGAAAAACCGGTGATTCATGGCTGCAGATCCAAGATTGAAAAAGAGCTAACAAAGGAAAGCAACTAACACTAGCTTGAGGGATTTTGAGTGAAGCAATAAGGGTTAAATCACTATATGAATGGAAGTGAGAGAGTGCCCATAGAAAGTATTCCACTATCCCTTCTTCCTTCCCGCCAATTCCTTTCTGCATCTTCTTTATACACACTTAGCTTCCAAATCTCTACAACTGGAAAGCACTCCTTCATTGATATTTTATCAGTAATATAAGTGCAGATAAGAATTGTACATATTTATGTTTTTTTATTTACAGGTTCCTTACATGCTGCTAAGCTCAGATCACTCATCTTGATTTCATGAAATTTATAAAATTCTGGAAACATACAGTCTCAACTGATTTTGCAGGGTGTTATTTTATTCTTCTTCCTAAATGGCCACAAGACTACATAAAACGATTCTTGAAAAGTCAACACTAAACTCCCCTTCATCCCTCGCAAAAAACCACCAAAATATTCTATAAAAAAAATGAGTGAACCAAAAATGGAACATGGTTGAGCACCTTGAACCCACCCACAATGCCAAATTCATGTACAGCATAATGACACGAATAGATCCAACCTAACACAACGAAGTACACAAACACTCATCCAAACAAATATATTACCGTAGCAACAGTAACCATCTGTGTTACAATCTCAACACCTCTCAGTGGGAAAATTTTCCTCACTCGACTTTTATAATTGAAATGTACCTCATGCAACTTCAGCGCAAAAAGAGCACAAATCAAAAAACTGTAGGCAGATGAGTAAAATAAGCACACCACACGAAACAGATGCTACATCAAACAACACAAGTTACTAGTTATATCAACATAGAAATGCAATTTAAAGCATAAGACCTTCTCCTTGACGGTTTCCTCAGCCTTAGAAATTTGATGCTGCTTCTGAGACACGTTGGGGTTGGAGTCAACATCGGCCACAAGCTGCTGCTTCCACTCGAACTGCGAGGTGATTATGAGTATAATCAGCAAGAAGACAAGCAACATGGGCCTCGACATGGTTCCTGATTACAGACCTAGCACCTGGTCAACATTCAAAGTCAATTACCCACAAAATATACTCAATTAGTTGAATTCGTGCTTCCAAAAGCTAGCATCGAAATTAGGGTTACTGGGATCGAGGAATCGCACAGAAATCATGATCAGCAAAGAAGAGGAAGAAGAAGAAGTGGAAGACTTACAGATGGATGTGAGGGAAGAAACCCTAAATTCATTATCGGTTGGTAACGGTTGGGAGTGCAGGGTTAGGGGAAATGGAAAAAGCAATTTGTCGAGTGAATTGGGAACAGAGGGAGTGATGCAGTAAGCAAATCAAATTTGGAAGTTAAGAGATTCTTTACCGGCAACGGCAAGAGGGTACCATAAACTGCACTGCACCTCGATCTTTCTCTCTCTTTCAACTTTCCACTTTTCTTCTTTCTCTCAACCATTTACGGAAGTAATTTCCAAGATAAAAGCCCTGATTCGTTGCGGTTGGGAACACCTAATTCTACCCTATACCGCACTTCTCAATATTCATTATGTATGTTCACACGTAACAAATCATTGAAGTTGAAAGAGGTGTGTCGATTATAATTTTAAGATATCAAGGAGTTGGATAAAAATGTGATTTTTGTTGGTGTGATTATAGAAAAAAAAAATGTTTATGTCAAGAATAAATTTAGTGTTTTTTATTTTTGGATTATCTTTTGAAAGAAGATAATTACAATTACAATCAATAAGAGTTAAAGAGACAAGAGTTAGACTTTTATTTGTTATATTTATTATTGACATATGGTCAAGAGTATGATATTGTTTTTTCAGTCAAAATAAAGAAAGTACTGAAAATTATAATTCTGGATGAAAATGAAAATGTTAATACCACAATTGAAAATATTGTGTATAAAAAAATCTTCAAAATTATTTTAAAAAAAAAACATAAAACATTTTACAATAAATAGATTTAAGGTATATATATCTTCTTATTTTGTTGCTTTATTTCAATTATAAGGTATTTTTATTAAAGTTACATTTTAAGTTCCTTAATGAATTAATAACAGATAAAAGATTTCGATAAAAGCTCTCGTTACTAATAAAAGCCTTCTTAACATTCAGATTTATAACCAATTATGTGTATTTTAATTTGGACATATAATATGAATGATTGTATAATTATGTTATTAAAATATAATATTGCATATTTATCATGTACTTACAAAATATTATAATTTAAGTTATCCCGACATTCACGCGGGTAAAAAAGAAGTAAAAAAAGAGTTTATATTTCATGGTATTCTCTTTTCTATCAAGAATTCGATGCAATGAAAGTATATAATTTTACTTTTCTGAAAAATCTCATCCGCTAAGTTTCTTGCCACGTGTGTAATATTTTTATGTACTGAAAAAAAGTCCTTATCTTTTCCAAATTCCCAATCCTCATCCACTACAAACCCCATCATTCATTTGTACACGAAATCTACAAGACTACGCTAATGCAACATGCTATTACGAAATAAGCGGTTTAACAAATTGCCTAAACTTGCGTAGCACTAATCATAGCTTACAACCCCTTAACATTTCGCTTGTCTGACTCCACCCAACAAACACCAAAAATATGAGAGTGAAAACCAAGAAAAGAAGCGCCACCAAACTGTTGCTTATTCCGGCGAAGAAGCTACTCTTTGACGACTGCATTATTGTGCTTCGGAAACCAACCACTGCAGGAGAAGAACGCTTTGAATTCCCAACCCTTAATCTTATTCTCCGTTGTGCTGTGCCTTGCGCAGGATGCATTTGTGCAGCTTCATTTGCTCCTGTGTGACCCTCTGCTGAGATTGATGATTCGTCTAGTTTTATGATATCATCCTTCAGTATCTCTGCATAACAATCCTCTTCATACACCTCCTGCAACATAACAGGTCAAAAAAATGGATAAATTTCTCCATGAATGTAAAACCAATTAAGTTTTCTATTAATATGTGTATACCTTTGCTTGATCTGAAGATTCTGTCAGCGTAGCTTCGTTAACTGGTCGAGGATTGGATTCTGAGACAGAATCAATTTGCTCATTGGAAGGAGAACCGTAACTGCTACTGCTCCTCTTGGAGCTACATCCTACCTCTTTGTCCTGCTCACAAACATCCCTTTGATCTATACCACCACCTTCTGAAATGGCACAACCACTTTCGTGTGAATTCACGGGATGCCTTTGACTTGAAGAAGCTCTATTCGAATGATCACTCAAACGGAACTCTGTGTTCCTCTTCAGCCGACAAATAACCAAAGAATCCTGCAGATACATAGTACAACAAACATACAACTAAGAATCCATGAATCTGAGTCATGTCATGTGACTTTTTCTGTCTTCACAGCTAGTTTTCTATAAATTCCAATCCTTAAAGGAATACGTTACTAACATTTCTCTTGGAATATTGCAACAATTATTCACCTGAGACTTGTCATTGATGCAGTACTCGTGCATAATCCATTCAGTCCTCTCCCCTTTAGGTGCACGCCCCAAGTGAAACACCAATGTCCTCTTTGTTCCTATAACGTTGGAACCTGACTTTACATTACGCTCTTTGCCGGTGGCCTTCCAATATCCACATTCAGTTGCCCTTTTACTTTGTGAACCATTTGGGTACTTTCTTCCACGGGGAGAGAAGAAGAACCATTCGTTATCTGATTGAATGAACGATTTGGCTGGTTTCAAACCAGTACTATATCAGCAAGTCAAATCCATTGGTGGCAGATTTAAACATGCTTAACAATTTTAAACTTTTACATGCTGTTTTTTAAATTTACTTAGAACATGAATATTGATTGCAAACAGACAAACTCAATCTACATATCTTGGTTTCTTTCTGGTTGTTCTGTTTTCACTTCAGCATGAAAGTAGACAATGACGGAGGAGACACATGTTTTTCATTGTTCAACCAAACACACGACATTATGCATCAAACACTATCAAAACCAAATCAAATTCTACAATGAGGCCAAAGTGCAGAAAATTAACAGTTGGTAGAATAACTAGGACTTTACAACAGAATATCGTTGTTGTTTTAACTATTTATACAAAAGAAAAAACGCGTTGCTGAATAACTTTTACATAGGGGTTTTTAACAATTTCAACACAGCAAGCAAATTAATTCATGTCGAATATGTGTGGGTTTTACATAGGGGTTCAACACAATGTATGACTTCAATTCCAATTCACGCAATGCAAAAATTAGGTGGAATGCCCCTCCTTGCATAAGAAAGATGTTTGTATTAGTATATAAAGTTGACAAATTTCGATGTACTTGCCACTGTCCTACTTACACACAACATAAACTACAAGTTTCACCCACCCCACATGGATCATTTTGATTTTCTATTTTTCAGCATCACCTGTGATTAGTCAACAATTGAAAAACTCAGCTTTCAATTATACCAAAACTAACTTACTCGCACGGAAATCTCCAACCTTATAACTCAGTTTTTCAAAACGAGACATGTTTAAAATCTAAAACGGTATCAAATCATCTACCAACTAAACCTAACAGGGTTGTCTTGTCTTGGACCCCATACGTCCATAACTATGACCAATACGCGTATGGAACTATATCCGACTTGTTACATGTGACATGGATATAGACATTAGTTAATTAGTTAAGACTAAAATTACACAACTAATTCTCCACCTAAGAAGAAGAAGTATTGAAAAAACAAGACAATAATCTAAGACACATGCAATCAGACAAAAAGCTTTGATTCAGAGAGAGAGAAAAAGTATTAACCTGGTAAATCCCAAGGCTCGTATTTACAGAGCTCAACCTCAGAAATGACTTGAACACTCTCTTCATGGCCATCCAACTTCTTCCTAAGGTAGTAAGAAATCAACTCCTCATCGGTGGGGCAGAATCTGAAGCCAGGAAACATGGAAGAAGCAGCGATGGACATCTGGGCTTCCCTGGAAACCCCTTCCATGATCCAGTGCTCTGTTTGTGGTGAAGCAATCGGCGAGAAAAGAACAAAGAAAGGGAAGCTAGGGTTTAAGGTGAAGGTTGTGCATGGTTATAAAGGAACAGGGTTGGTGGTGGAGGAGTTATTCCTTGGGGGGAGGAGTGGCTCTGTTTGGGAGGTTGAATGCTTTGCTTGGTTGTGTGTGGCACGCAAACTGCCACGGGTTCTGGCGTGGTCGTAGAGCTTTTGAGAGAGTCGGCCAAGAATGTATGAAATGGAGAGGTGAGGTAACCAAGGTTCGCTTCCATTTCCTTCTTGTCACGTGGCCTCACATCATCATCTCCTTCTTTCTCTCTTCAAACTCTTCCACCGTTTCTTGCAATCAACACACTCACTTCTTGTTGCTTCTAGCACTCCTCTTTCAGACACTTCTTTTTATATTTTATTCTTTCTTCTCTCCTTCCTTTTCTTTACCCTTCATGTGTATTCAAACCTTCGCATTCCAAAACTTACTTTTCATACAAAAAAGTTAACCTCAAACAAAGGTTACTCTTTGCTTGCGTACCAGGTTTAAAATGAACAATTTCAACTTGGTAAATATGTCTCTCTCTTTTTCTGTGTCTGTCTTCAGAAAATACTGAATACACGTAACGTGACTCGTGAAGCCAAAAGTTATCAGCTTCTGTAATCATGCAGTGAATGACCGTACACTAGATAAATCCTAACCAAAATATGTATGGAACAGTTTTATGTTGTAGAAGAGGGACATTTTTTTGAGAGATTACGAAAATGTTTGGGCGGTGAGAACAACAAACATGGAGTGTGAATAGCAGGCCCAAATCCAGAGTAAAGCTCTGTTTTTTAGTTGGACACGTGATGTAGGTCCAGAACATATATAAAGAAATGTTGAAGGAGACTAAAGAGAAAAGAAAGAGAACAAATATAAAGTCAAACAAAAAAGGGTCAAATCTGATTCAGAAAAAAAAAAAGTGAATACTTAGAAGAGAAAGGAGACACGTAATACAAAAAGCAGAAGAGAAAAAAGAGACACGTAATAGAAAAAAAATAAGAGAAAATTGTGATTCATTTTATGCTGTACGTACAGTTGTATGTCAGAAGTGCGTACGGAATGTTTTGACGAAGCCAAAGCGCGGGACCACAAGGTATGGGAGAACAAAATTTTTATCATTCTCTTCTTTTTTATTTTCTATTTCAAGTAATATTTAATTTCTAAAGATGCTTTAAAACATTTAGTTTATAAAAATTAATACGTGGATTTGTGTAGTGGATTCGCCAAAATTGAGATTCCTGAAGTATAATGATATTTTTAAAACCTTACAATTCAATCTTTTTCATCCTTTCTATGTTTATGATGTCCAACCCAACACATAACATAAAATATCTTTAAGAATTTCTCTCTTTTCTGTATGCACATCAATTGAATTTTTTTCTTCATACCTTAATTATTGACACTCTTCATCCTTCCCAAATCTTAATATTATAGGTATATGTATCTTCATTTAAGGCTTGACTTTTTCCCCTCACAAAACACATTTTTTTCTTCTCTCAATTTATTTCTTATTTTTGTTTTCCAAGTCAATAGTACTGTGAACAAGATGATTTAAATCTATCTCAGAAACTTATATCACTTTCGCATGTGACATTTATTTTTCCATTATAAACTCCTTTTTTTATAAAAGTTATTATTTTTGAATCACATAGCAATAACTTGATACAATATTATACATATTGTATCGAATGGGTCGGTTGTGTCCTAGTCAACTTGTCAACCATCGTGATGGTAAGATTAATTCAAAAAAGATTTGCAAGTTACGTGTAATGTCAATTAGTCAACCAGATGAAATTATTTCAAAAAAGATACACAATTATGCATTTTACAACGAGTGTGTGCCAATTGGATTCTTACTTAGTGTCAACAATTGAATTGTCCTCATAATTCCACCCTAAACTCCATTTATGTAAGTTATGTGTAACAAGTAATAGCCGAGCGATCCCCTTACAGGATCAGCAGTTGGATTATCCTCAAGATTTTATAAATAATTTGAATTGTGTTAAGACAAAATATATTGTTTAGAAAGGGGATTTTAAAAGAAATTGAAATTCTAAGAATTTACAAAAGTAACGTAAAAATTCTTCGTACTTTTTCCTCTTTCAAATTTATGTCTTTTCTTTTGTTCCTATTATCTCTATGAATTCATCTCAATTAGGATATTATTGGCCCGACTTTGGTTGAAACATCATCAACTTGGCTAAAGTGAAGACATTATTGATTCAACATCGTTTTTTCACCTAATGTCAACAAATGTTTCTTGTAGTTTAAAGTCAACTTGAATTATTTTTCGGCTGTAATTGTTAAAGTATATTTCTGTTGTTATATGCTAGTGTTATTTCTCAACTTATGTTAACAATTTTTTTTTACTAATATCAAATATGATTTCTTCTATTAATTTGATGTCATGTTGGGTTGTTTTTGAACAATGTTGATTACAACATAACTCAATGTTAGATCTCGACTAACATTGACAAACTATATTTTATTAATTCAAGCAGAAAAATAGTTAACATTGATATAAACACTAGTGCAGATTTGACATTTTACTTCGTCTTATAGGTCTCGGTTATAGCGGAACCAAAGCCTATAAGGAGGCGGTGGCATTTTTGCAATTTCGTCCAACTATATTGTTTCGGGTGTGTGCAAAACCGGTGCAGTAAGAGGTTTTAGGCCTCGGTTGCAAAAGAACCGAAGCTTATAAGGCAACCCAGTAACCAAAATTTCAAAAATGCCATCAGCGTCAACACTTTTGGCTTCGGGTGTTTCTGGACCGATGCAATATGAAGAGGTTTTTGGCCTCGGTTAAAAAAGAACCGAGGCCTATAAGTCAGCCAGTAACCCTAATTTCAAAAATGTCACCAGTGCCGTCACAATTGGCTTTGGGTCTTTATTGACCGAGGCCATAAAGGGACTTTAGGCCTCGGTTATTAATTGAGCCGAGGCCATATGCCCTATTTAGGTTTCCAAATTCGCTACTTCGCATTGTTCACCTTTGTCCCTGAGCGAACACTTTGCGCGCGGTGGAGGCATTCTCGTCTTCGTTTTCTCGTGCGGTGGTGTTTGGTTCGTCATTGGCGAAGGAGGCGTGCTCGCGGCTCACGACAAAGGCGTGATTTGGTGGTCACTCTCTTCCTTTGTCTACGATGGTGATGGCGGCACAGTGGTAGGGTTGCCCGCAACAGTGGCTTGAAGTTCAAGAGGTGTTGAATCTCTAGATCTCTTAGTTCTACTGGTTCGTGGTGGTTTGTCATTGTCGCATTCAGACCGTGCAGTGGTAGCATGGGTTGCTCGTTCAGTGTTGTTGAAGGTCTGGCCGCGACAGCGTTTGCCGACGATCTCGGTGGTGAGGACGAGCGCAACAGTGCTAATGGTGGTGTGAGCAAAGTACCCCTATGACTTCGGGTCCTCAGAGAACCGAGGCAGAAAAGTATCCCCTATGGCTTCGATTGACACCCGAGGCCAAAAACCACCATTTTTTGCCTTACCCCAATATGTCTCAGTTCTGGAACCGGGACAGAATATTAAAAACAACCGGGGTCAAAAGCCCTTACTGCACTAGTGAAATTAATTTCTAGTTGGTATTCTTGATTTATTTCTCTGTGAATTGCAAGATTGAAAATAGTAACTTTGTATATTGTCATAATTAAAGTGTTTTATTAAAAAAATTTAAAATTAAACCATTTGAACAAAAAAATAATTCAAATGCACATATTTAAATTTTTTACAATAGTAATTCCTTTTGTCCAAATACAAAATCATTGTCGAACCTAAAGTGAGACATATAAAAGTGTGACAGAAATGACATAGTCTATATTGTTGTTGTGATCCACCACTCAATAATATATATGTTTCACGTTCTAGTTTTCCCATATTTTTTCAAACTTCACACCCCATAGACAATACAATTTATTCATCACCAACTTGTAGAGAGTCTAAAAGTCAGAGCTTCAACCATAAATATCGTGATCAGCATAAAGTACAGGAAAAAATTTCTTAGTTACTGGCACATCAGTTCACGACTTGTCAACAGGCCCAATCCTAGTTGATCGAGTTGATCGAGGAGAAATTTTGCTCAACAGTCAAGAGTGACGCGTAACACGACAACATCATAATTTTGACCAATCCAACACACACTTACATGTGTTTTATCTGAATCATGAAATCATCATTTAGGAATATGCATAGGTTATTATATTGTTAACCGACATAAAAATACTAATCGATAAACATGAAAACCGTTAACTAGCCAGGATACATGGAAGGTAAAAAAATATGTATAAATTTATTTATAAAACGAATTAGGTGACATGGTATTGGTCAAAAGAAAAAATGAATTAACTAACCGGAATAAAATACACACGTTGTTATGTCGTATATGCTGTATATCTTCTCCCTATAACGTTTCTATTCAACTGTCTCTTTTTTCTTTTCCTTTTCCGTCCAAGCTTGCGTAGGTGGAACCGACCAAACTCAAAGAACAAACTCAAGAACTGTTTTTTTTTTTTTTTGGGTCAAAAACCAAAAACCATGAACCAAAAGAGGGAAACGAAAATGGTGAAAGAGACCAACATGGCAACCATGTCCATTGCACTGTCTCTCCGTAGTTTTCTCTCTCTGATCTCTCTCTTCAAGCGGCAGAATTTATCGAACCTTGCTTTGGCTTCTTCGGGATCGGGTTTTCGTCGCGCGCCGTTCTCCATGGCGTCTTGCAAAATCACGAAGCTGTCCCTGCCGGTCACGTGTCTCCCCTCCGTGTCCTCCATCGTCAGACTCGCCTCCCTCACGTGCACAGCGCCCCCGGCCTTCCCGCAGCACGTGACCCTGATAACCCACTGGACCGTATCCATGGTCACCGCGAACAAAACCTCCAGATCCCCCGTCAGCCAGTGCCGCCGGGCCGCCACCGGCCGCCGGCTCGAGACGTTCGCCGCGCGCTTCCGGGTCGGGTCGATGACGATCCAGCTCATCCCCAGATTCTCCTCCAGGTGGGCCAGCCACGAAGATTCCTCATCGCACTTCGCGAATATCAAGGGAGTGGGGACCACCTCGTTGGGGTCGAGGAGGTCCACCCAGAGCGGGGAGGAGAGGAACCATCCCTTGTGGGTTTCGGTTGTGATGACGCGCGAAAAGACGGGTCTGCCCTTGTAGTAAAGGTCCACGGCGGATACAAACTCCGGCGGCAACCGCGTTGGGGTGGGGTGGGGAGGAGGGGAGTATTGGATGGAGGGAAAGGAGTCGGAAAAGACAGAGCGGTGGGCGGCGGGGAAGGTTTCGATGAGGGCAGCCGCGTGGGGTTGGTTGAGAGAGGGCCATGTGGCGGCGCAGATGCTCCGCCAGAGGCTGTGATCGGTGCAGAGACGGCGGAGGTGGTGGGTGGCGGAGGATGCGGAGGCGAGAGTGGGACCGTCGAGGCGATTAAGGATGTGGGATTGAATGATGTCGGGGTGGAGGATGGTGATGTCGGAAGAAGAAGAAGAAGTGGCGTCCATGGGTGGCATGAGAAGAGACTAAGAATAGTGAGTTTGAAATACTTAGTTGGTTGGTTGTAGTGAGAAGGATAAGGATGATGGATACGATGGTTTTGTTATATAGGTTGATGATTGATGATTCAATAAAGCGTGTTTGCAATGTGTGCATGTGAAGGATTAGGATTGGGATAGGTCATATATAGACTTGTTTTTAAGACTTTTTTTAGCAAAACAACAAGTTGAGATGAGAGTAGGGTCAAGCACTCTCATTAAACAAACTATCTCCATATTTCGCTTCTAGATTTCTTATTTTTTATAATTTACATACTCTTCAAATTCCAACTAAGGGGTCTCCACTCTCTAACACTTCCCTTATTAACATCTAGTTTACAATAAATTATACATTTTATCAACCAATTCCATTCGACTTATTCGTATAAACAATTACTTTATGCTTTACAGCGTGCCTGTTCTTTCTCTCTATATATATTTTAATTAAGTTGCGTGTTTTCTTTGTGCAGAGTAATTATGTTTGACTCATACCCAAAATATAAATATGAGATTATTTGCTTTATTGCGTATATTTTTATTAAAAATTGGAATTGTTTGAGTTAATTTTACGCCTCCCGTGCACAGAGTTAGCGCATAATCTGTAACGAATAACTTTTTAGCAGATTAGGTTCACAACTTGACAGAAATGAGATGGAACAAAAATATCCTGTTAATGATACAAATGTTTGTTTGTTCCTGCAACACATGCATCATGGTCCATCCAACAACCTGCTCCATCATTTCCCAAAAAAAAAAAAAAAAAAAAATTTTTAAATATTTATTTATTAAAAATTAATTTTTTTTTTTTTTTTTTTTTTTTTTTTTTTTTTTATATATATATATATATATATATATATATATATATATATATATACTTCATTTTATTTGTATTGTTTGTAGTATTTCGTTTTCGCTAATAATAATATATTTGAAAAAATATATATTTAGTTTATGTTCATAATGATAATATTTTAAAAACAACAAAAGTAAACAGTAGAGTTATTTGTCAATTTTTTTAACTAGAAAAATAAATATGTTAACAAATTTATCATTACTATTTTCTAGCGATTGACTATTTATTAGGGTAACTGAATTACTAATTGGCAACATAATATCACTGACTGTAAAATTGTTGGATATTAGTAACTGATTTGATTTCAGCGACCCGAAAATGGTAACTGATTTAAAATGCGGTAACATTTTGATGCGGATGGGATTTTAGGTGTTAAATAAATGAATCAGCAACTGAATTGGTGTGGTGTATATAACGAGTGCCATTTTTTAGTCTTTATTCGTAATTTGTGTGTAGTATGTATCTTAGTCAATTTTGTGACCATTAGTATTCATCGAGTTACTTGAAGACTCAATCGGTGTATAGTACATACAATTAACAAATTTAATCCATATTAATTATGCTAGAAGATAGAAGTTTTAAACCTTCTTAATTATCATACAAATTCCACTACTTTTCCATTTACACTTCTTTAACGACGGGGTCATTATAGGTTTAAATTATAATTATATTGTTTTAGATATGAGTAACTTATATTTAATCTATTTAATTAATGAAACCGTATTTTTCATAAATATATATATATATATATATATATATATATATATATATTATTCTTCTTTTTATTCAATGTATACAAACATCATAACACAAATTTCTTTGAGATTTACTTACTATATTTACTAAAAGAGCACTTACTAGTTTATTGTCTCATTATCAACATTTGTAGCATTTTTTGGAAAATTTGTCAATAGCATATACTTCAAATAAAACTTAATAGTTTCTTGATCAATGTATATTTCGATCACGGACGGAACTAAAAGAAAAAATTGAGGGGTGCCAAATTAAATTTTATACAAAAGTGTAACATAAAGTTTATCATCAAAATAATATAGAAAAAAAAAGTCACTCTTAGTCAAAGTGATACTCTAAACTCTTTCGGTGACTTGAAATTTTCAATCATTCAATAATTATCGTACTACTTGCTAAATATTTTTAGATCACGCTCTAAAGAATTTTTAAATTCATTACATATAACTCTAGAAATTTTATAGAGATCTTTGTTTTTTATTTTATTCAATTCTTGGACTCATGTAATTTCTCAAATTTAGTTGACGTAAATGCATTTTTTTCATTTTTATCACAAGTCTTTCCCTTGAAAAAAGATTAATATTTTTATTCTTTATCATAACTTTTCTATTATAAATTTATCACTCCTCACCTATTTACAAAAATATAAATTTATCATTTAATATAGATTTATTATCTTTCACCTATTTATAAAAATATAAGTTTATCATCGTAGTATACAATAGACAATTTTATCACAAGAATAAAACAAATTGCTTAAATAAGAAAGAAATAAAAAATGAACTTACTCAAAAGAAAAAATTGATATCCAAAATGTTTCATAACTCTTCAATTTTACGGTATTCTAATTTAATTTTGAAAAGGATGAGAGATTAATGATAAAATTTGGGATAGAAATAAAGTGTAAAAAAAAAGATAAAGGTACATGGAAAGGGAAAGAAAGAAAAAAAAATAGGGAAAGAAAGAGAAATTAAGAAAGAGGGAGAGAGAGATAAACTAAATAAAGAAGAAAAAAAGGGGAAAACGTTTAGAGAAATAAAACAAGTTTTGAAAAATATTTTCTAAAATTTATATAAATAATATATATATATATATATATATATATATATATATATATATATATATATAAACTACACGACAAAACAATAGTAGGAAATTTGTACTTCAAGTTCTTGATCAATGTATCTTTCAATAACATGTTTTTTACTATGATCTTACTTTTGAAAATCAATAATATTAAATTAAAAATGAACATAATTGAATACAATATTACACTTTTTCACAAGATTATACGAATGACTACAAATAATATTTGTTGTATAAAGACGTAACAATTATGATACTTTAGACCATTAATGTTGAATAAACACAAAACTATTAACATTTGAAAAGCTAATAACTTTAAGACAAAAACTTGTTTTCTCTTTTTAGACCAAGTATCCCAAATTGGAGGAAAATATATATGCTTATCCATTTCCCTTTTTCGTCTCAATTAAATCCATACTAGCATTCACACCATTCTTTACCTTGTTTATGAAGTTGGTAAATGTTCTAATTAAGTTGCAACACATCCCGTGAACAATAATTTTTCAATCAACAAACCAAGATAAATGTTTAATTTTAAAATCTAAAAAGTAAGGAGTGGAGGCCCAAAATAATCTCATTGTTTCCTGATATGATCTTTAAAAAATGGATTTAGTACTATACTGTATACGTGGACCACATGATTTGGCCGTAATGGAAGAAAGTGAAAGCAATATGATTTTATAGAATATTGTAATGAAAAAGAAAATAAATCACATGTCAAACTTCACTTCGTACACGCTCTATCACTAAGATGTTTTAAAAAAATTACATAAATAAAATATATGGTATGGTACCTCAAAAAATTAAAAAGTTGCACATAAAAAGTTAATATATTGAATTTAATATCAGTGTCCAAGTTTCATCTTAGAAACTAGTTAATCATGTTCATGAAAATGATAAACTGCATCACTAAAACCAGTTTCATTTAAAAAGGATCGCAAAGTCAAGTATTCCTTTATACTCTTTCGTCCTTTCACTTTAGTTTAGTTTGGTCTACACGATTTTTTTGAAGTATAACACTTCGACGGTCAAATTAATTTCTGTTTCAATTAATGTTATAGTAAATGTTTATGAAAAAAATTCCAACTATTTTATCTAGGGCATCTATTTATACTATCTATAATAATGGACTTTTTCCTTTTCACTAGGAGCTTAATCATTCAATAATTAACATAGTATAAATTAATCGAGATTAATAATTTAATTAAGATATTTGTTAATTTGTTGACTATGGTAGTCAGTTCCGGTTAATACACTGTCTAAATGAATGTTAGAGACAGTATATAAAAAAATTATATTAAGATTTTGAATCATAATTTTCATGTCTCATGTAATTTTGGTTAACGTTTCATTATTGCTGAATCTATCTGGTCAGTTCAAATTTTATTATTTTTAATTCTCTCGAAAGAACCATCGTATTTTAATTTATTTTTTAGTGTTTTTGTTTTGAAATATAGGATTTTGTTCACTGAGAGAATTATTGTTTGAGGAGACTGATCGACGGGTAAGCACCTCGTTAGGAATTTGTGTGTGAATGTGAGCACGAATATGTATGATATCGAAAATCCATAATCCAGTTACTCACCAAGAGATTTGCAGGTAAATAATATAGTATTTTTGTAATTTTACAAGAATAACACTATCATATGTGGTGGGGAATGACGTGAGTGAAGGATTCTATCCTAGCAAAGTTGGAACGGATCCACGACATGGCTTAAGAGAAGGGATTTGATTCCACATCACTTGGATCCAATCCCACATTATTTGTTTTTTTTTTCAATTTTAGTGGTTAAAAAATAATAACAAAATAAATTTACTCATACAAATATCAAATTATATTACTTTTTTTACATAAAAGACAAAATAGTAATATAATCAATATTTATATTAAAATATATTTTTAATTTATCACATCAATTAAATTTTTCATTAATTTTTATAAAATTTATTTTTAAATCTACTCATAACCACCTCTAAATTCTTTAAAAAAAAATAACATATAATCAACTCTCGAATTCACTGAAACTCGTTTACTTTCTTACTTTCAAATCCTCTTTCAAGTGAACACGGGTAAGTGAATAAAGTTGACGAATAACGATAAGATGAGAAACAGTTAAATGTGTGGTTGCAGTGTTTGTGAAGTTTGGTAAATGTGAATGTTAGCAGTCACAGGCTGAGGCCGGAGGTTAAGGTTTGTTTGGACCAATCAAAAGTCAAAAACGTAAGATAAGTAAATTTGTGTGGGTCGGCCAAACTGATTCCATTAGTAGTAATTAATGAAGAATCACCATTTTCAAAATCTAATTAACCAATACTAAGCCGTCCCTCACAACATTACATTTACATATTTCCAACATAATCTCAACTAACAAACTTACTTAACCAGTTTGGTTTTTGGATCATAAATCAAATCAATCAGAATTATCCCTTAATCACTCACTACGCTAGTATAGGTTTTTTTTTTTTTTTTAAACACTGGTTCTGATACCATGTTAGGAGTGTACTTTAAGTCTAACTCAATTTCATAAAAATCGATTTTTAAGATGAAAATTGCACCCACTTATATACTATGAATTGTCATTATCTCTAGTCGATGTGAAACTTTCAACAACAACACCACCCAATAAATTGAACCTGTCTCTTTCAACATTTAAGATTTGAATATGTGTTCAAGATTTTCGATAGCTGTTCTGATAAAAGCTTTAATATTTTTTTGTCAATTACACCATTGTTGATGCAACTAGCTGTTGTGCTGTGTCACTGCAAAAGGTTAGAAGGAGTTAGAACAAAATAGGAACAACTAGGAATGCAAATTGGTGATGGTGGTTCATTTGTAGTTGACACCATTTTTTCCCTTGTCAACTGTTTGCAATTTGCATACCATTTTTTCTTCCACCAAACACATACTAAACCTTTGAACTGTGCATTTTGGTGCTGAAAAATTTGCAGTTACCAATACTGTCTCAACTCAAATTTGAATTTTTTAGCAACATGTGCATTTTGTGCTGAAAAGTCTTGGCACTAATGAATGAATGAATTTTGAGCAGGGGTGAGTTTCAACTCAAGACTTTTGAAATGTGAGGGCAAATTAATGCATTGTGGTATTTTATGGACTAAACTCTGTTTTTTCTTTTCTTTTAAATATTAAATTAAGTAATTGCCGGCTCAAACTGGTCCAGCTTTTTATACATGGATAATCATTTGACCAACTGAGTCATTCTTTGAATTAATTGAAAAAGTGTTCATTTAGTATTGAAAAAGAGCTTTTTGGTTGGGAGATGGTTTAATATAAATGATTATAGTTACGTTTTTATTTTTCATATCTTTACTTTAGAATAGATTGATAAATTAGAATTTTAGAAATTAATTAGACGATCACGGTAACATCAAATTAAAAAAACATATGGGTAAATTAAATTTCCATCTGGTGATGAGAGTTTTGGGTTGGTTTATAAGAGTGATTCTTGGAAAAATTTTCAAAAGTAACTGAAAAATTTATGTTTAAAAAAGTTAATTGTTCAAGAATTTATATTTAAGACTCATTTGATTATGTGTCAAACTTAAGAGGGAGTCTCGTAGGAGTGAGAGATGTGTCATTATAGTATTTTAACGTAAACGTAGACTTCTGTTAAAGAGTTTCAGAGAAAAATGAAAAAGAGAAAAAAGAAACCTTGCCAAAATGGAAATTATTCAAGAACCTATCAATCAACATCTAATATTTATAGGACCAATTTGAGTATTTATTAATTAAGAGACAAGCACCAAAAATACCTTTCAATTTAAATGGTTATCAAAATATCATTTAATATGCGATTATGTGTATCCTAATATCTTACATTTGTTAATGAATTCAATGAAAGTTTAAACACAAATTTTAGTTACAATATATATGTGAATAGAATAATGTCTATAATAACTTGGACAGTCAATTTCTAATATAATATTTGTCACTGTCTAATTTATAAAAATTAATAACTAGTATTTACTTATAAATAAATTATAATCAAATCAATATAAATGGAATGCTAATAAATTCTTTTATTAGAAAACCAATCATTGATATTGTTGATGGGTGGACCAGCCCACCAGCTCACTAGCCCACCAGCCCACCAGCCCACCAAGGACAGGCCCACTTATATCGGACTATAGGGGCACGCTTTGCCAGTTTTCTCTGCAAGATAAAATAGCAATTGCTAACTGCATTTCTCACTGAAAATGCTAAAAGGGAAAAGGGAATATCAATGGCAGATCAAGAAAACTTCTTTAACTGGTACAAATTCAGATTAACAACAAAATCACGAACTAAAAGCATAGCAAAAGTACCCTGGATTTCAGAAGCAGAAAATAGCTGAGATGCAATGAGAAATCTGACAGCAGAGTCAAACTAAAAAATAGTCTTCAACTTCTTGAGGACAAGTTTTCATGCATCAACATATTTCCACATGTTATCATCACTCATCACCCCATGTTGATGGCCCTCCATTTCCAAAATCTACTACTGGAAATGAAAATGAAAGAGACTCCATATTCTGCATTTTAGCATTCTTAGGTTTGGTAAATGAAGTTACTGTGATTCCTGCAAATTTCACATCCTTAGACACTTTCTCCTGTGTTTTCATTTCATCACCATGATTCTGATTTTGAACATCATTGATTTTAAAAAGCTCTGCAAATGAAGCCTCTGCATCGTCAATTATGTCAAGTTCACTTTGTTCCTCATTCTTACGTTTCTTCTTCAGCTTCTTTCCAACCTTGGAAACATTCTCCTCAGAAGCAAAACCCTTGTTGTCCAAGGGCTTGTCATCCTTTTTCACCTTTTTCTTGGTTGATTTGTTCTCCATGTCAGGATCAACAGTAACTATAAGATTGTCTTTCTTTCTATCTGCCTTATCCTTTTTCCGAGCTTTACTTCCCTCAGCAATCACCACCATGTCTTCCTTCTTGGATACATCATCAGTTTTCTTCCTTTTCTTACTTGATTTTCTCTCCGAGTCAAGATCATCTGTGGCTTCAAGGTGATCATACTTCTTTTTATCTTTTGTATGAAATCTTGCACTCTTTTCTTCGCTGCTGTCTTTCAAATTTTGACCTGTCTGGTCTACTGAAAAATCAGGAGTTCCATCAACTACGCCACCTTGCTTATTCTCAGTATCTTTATCTACTGGTCTAGCATTGAATATCTGTAGTTTTGGCAGTGCCTTCTTAATCTGTACCATTACACATAGTAAGAACGAAATTCAATAATCATGTGCGACTTCACATAGAATAAGAAGCACAATGAGATCACCTTTCTCGTAATTTTATCAACTGTGGCAACAGGATTTCCTTGAAGATTAAGATTTCTCAAATTTGTGAGCAATTTGACCACCTATAAATGTAACATGATGAATGAACATGGTAAAGGGAGTTCTAGGAAATTGTAGAATATGCCAGAAAACGTGAAAACTCTAGATATGAATATCAAACCTTTACTTCTGACCACCTCGTGATCACATTATTCCCCACATCTAAATTCCGGAGCTTTGAATTGAGCTTTAACTCATCCGGAAGAGACTGAAATCCAAATTAAAGAATATTAAAAAAATCTTAAGCAATGACTTCATGAAATAAATATGAATTCTGCATCATGTATTATTGATACATGATATTGATCCAAAGTCACATAAAAAACACACCTTGATCTCATTGTGAGCAAGGCGGAGCTCGCTCAACTCAACACAAGACTTGAGTGAGGTGTCAATACCCTGAAGCTCGCAATGAGAGAGGGAAAGCTGGAACCAAGAGAGATATCATGAGCAATAGGAATACAGTGGTGAAATAGGCATCAAAGGAGTTCAACATATTGGGGCACTTCTTACCTTCGTGATAGATTTCACCTTCAGCAGAGCATCACCAATATTACGGATAGGATTTTTTGATAGAACTGCAGAAGTAGATATTTGAAGATTATTCAAGGTTTTTGGTTACAATTATGCACACCTTTTGTACATATTCCAGTTCTAACCATTGTGAGTTGATGAGATATTATCTGGCGAAAAATAATCATGCATTTCAAACATACACAAACATCTGTAAAAGAAAAAGTAAAATGGTATTGGTTTCCAAGTATCCATATCAAACAAGATTGAAAGCTAAAAGATTAACTTCTTAATACGTAATATGCCCCATTTACATAAAATTATCAATGACCTTTTACAACTTGAAAATGTGCTGCTAAACCTCCTAAAAAATAGAGCAAAAATTACACTGACATCCCTCTTTCTTTAAAATCATACACAAACGTCCTCTTTGTGTTAAAAAATATTACATTATCACCTCTTTCTACATTACACGTGCACTCTCTAATGTAGAAAGGGATGTGAGTGTAATTTAAGAAAATCTTGGGAGGTATCATTGTGATTTAGTCAAAAATATATTTAATATATCGGTATCTATCAAGAAAGTACTTTCAAATTTGCAATTCATTTCATCCTCATTGGTACGGGTTCTTTATTACTCGTTTCCATGTAAACTTTGCTTCAAGAATATAGAATAAAATAACTAAGAAACTAAATAAAAAAATAATACAGCCTATTGTGCATTTGTGAAAGAACCATAACATTATCCAAGACATATCAGACAATAAAATGATAAAGAACAACCAAATCTTATCCCACTATGTAGGTGCTGAAAGCATCAGACTGAAGGTACAATTAATCATACCAAGAGTGTTCAATTCTTTCAACTGATCCAATTTGCAAATGGAGGAAATGTTATTTTCTGCCAAAGCCAAAAAGAAAAGTAAGAGTAAAGAAAAGGGAAATATAAATAATAGAAATTATCACTGCTAATATTCTTCACATTGTTCTAAAATAGATGTGGTTAGCAGGTGATCATGTAAAAATTCTCACCATTCAAAATAAGAGCTCGGAGACTAACAACTGAAGCGATCTGATCAATTGATTTAAGCTTATTTTTCCCTGCATTTAGCACCTGGTTCACATATTCATATATTACGCAGGTCATTTGACCAGATTCAAGAAATTGTTGAAAGGAAAAAATATGTACCACCTTCTAACAACTAACACACCAGTAAGTTTAAGTTGTCACTAAATTTACTACTTACTAAACCACTTGAAAAAACAAAGCACACATGCATAAGATTGACAGTTAAAACAAAAATGTAACGAAACAAAACCTAAAGCAGCTTACAGTGAGCTTAGTTAGTCCTTGAATCCCTTCCAAGCTTTCTAATTTGTTTTCTACAACGGATAGCCACTTCAAATTAGCACATGATCTCAACCCCTGGTGTAGCATGCAGAACACATCACTCAAACGCGCCAATAATTTAAAACAGATACAAAATGCCTTTTCTTTTCTTCAATAAAGAAGATGAAGGAAATAAAGTACCTCAAGTGAAGTGAGGTTGTTGAACTTAAGGTCAAGCTTTTCCAAGTTTATGAAGTTGGCCAAGCATGTTATCTGGGTAAATTCCAAAGTAAAAAAAGTCAATAACTTTGGTCGTTATAACCACAAAAACGCACATAAAACAAAAGGGTATCGAATCTAACATCGGAAAGAGCTTTGTAAGTGAGATGCAGAGTTGTGACGGAAGTTGGGTCGGAGACATTGTTGTCCTTCAAGACTTGTTCGGAGCTGAGGCGAGTCATTGCCTCTTCTCTTTCACGGCACAAACAGTCATTCAACGAAGTTGCCACTAACCTGCAAAGGGTAATCGAACTTCTAAACCTATATTCACATAAAACCCTATATTTTTGTTCTGGTAATAAAAAAAATATATCAATGATAATTATGCCTTTGTCCTATTTTTTAAAAAATATCGGTATGGTCCTCCATATATTTTTATTTTAATTTGGTTCTTGTTTTGAAAGATGTAATGCAATTAAGTTATTTTTGTTACTGAAACAATAATAATGTTAAAGAGATGCTACGCGTAAAATTCTGAATTTTTTAAATTTTTTGAATTTTTTTGAATTTTCTTTTTATTTATTTTAAAAAAATTTTAAAAATATAAAAATTTGTAACGTGCTACGTTGACATTGTACCACGTGACAATGATAATGTCACATGTCATTTTCTCATTCTTAATTTGGTTCGTGTGTTTCAAACAATTGGATAGAAATTATTGAACTTTACACATTTTAAAAATATACAATTATTTGAAATATAAATTCAAATAAAAAACAATATTAAAGTATGATGTAATAAAATATCAATATAATTTATGAATTTTTTTTCTTAACATTATTTTCTATTAACAACTTTAAAATAATTTTAAATAAAGTTCAATGTAAAATATAAATTTAAATAAACTTAATTTTGTTAAAAATATTTACTTGAAATATCAATTTTGGGTAGAAATATTTTTGTACATTTATATAAACATTAAATTTGGTTTCAATTTGGAGAAAGACAAAATTGCTTAATTTTTAAAAAAATTAGGACTAAATTGAGACAAAAATTAAAATACATGACCAAATTGAGAATGAAAAAATGACACCTAACATAATAGTGACATGTGGCACTATCACTACTACATCACGTTGTCATTGACACGTGGCACGATGTCAGCATGACACATGGATAATTTTTAAATTAAAAAAAATAATTCAAAAAATAAAAATCAAAAAATCCTGACATGTGGCATCCCCTTTAATGCTGCTACTATACCACTAACGAAAATGACTTGATTGCATCATATTTTCCAAAACAGGGACCAAATTGAGATAAGAAAAAAATAGAGGGACCAAATCGATATTTTGCTACAAAAATGGGCCAAAGACATAATTAAACCTAATTTTAATAAATTTATGGGTTTGATATTTTTCGTCCCTATGTATAAGACATTGTATTGAATTTATTTATTTCATTTTACAAGATTATTTAAAAACTATTCCGTACATTAATTTTTTTCCAACAAAAAACTTAAATAATTTTAATCGTGAATAACAAAAGTTATGGATAGAGATGTCAACTTAATTATCTATAGGTTAGTCCTTATTCACCTTTCCTTAAATCCTCTTTTAAAGGTCCCAAATTAGGGGGCCAAAGAAAAAGCCCTAACCCTCAAAATCCTCTCAAGTGGGTTTGTCTCAAGAGTAAAGTGACTTGGCTCCTTAAAAAGAATATTTTGAGTCTCACTCAAATACCAAGCCGAGCCCTCTTGGATCGATTCAAATTGAAATTCAAGACTGACCGACTGGGTCGGGCAAAGGACGGACACGAGTCGCCCCGAGCATACATTCGAGACAAGCCTCCACTGGTCGTCCCAGGTCGACTATCAAGATGGGCCATCTGAGTCGACTGTCGAGATGAGCCATTCCGAGTCGAAGACCACAACAGACCACCCGAAACGACAGTCAAGACAAGTTGATCCGGACTGACGGTCGAAACGGGATGCTCAAGGCCAACAACCGAGATGGACCTGTTGGCAGGGGGAGCCTTTCTTCCATAAACGAAGAACAATTTTGATGATGTCTACTGATCTAGGATAAAACATAGCTTGGTCCAGTTAGGTTATGCATTAGGAAATTAGCTTCTCTTTATCATTTGTATTTCAGGCTTGCTGTGTAACTCTGTATATGATTAGTTCTTTAACTAATGGATTAGCTGT
>Ga0214542_1000783_pt1 | contig 60751 bp, 22 predicted proteins | sample CNSS1metaG_FD_160096 | JGI IMG/M metagenome (GOLD analysis project Ga0214542, IMG submission 160096) | Root nodule microbial communities from cowpea collected in UCLA plant growth center, Los Angeles, California, USA - CNSS1 | ecosystem: Host-associated > Plants > Roots > Nodule | place: USA...
AACTGTTTGTTCTTTTTTTTTTTTTTTTTTTACTTTTTTGAATTTGTTTTATTTTTTTAACTTTGTATTAAAATTTTGTTTATAAATTTATTCAATATATATAAATTTATTTATATAATATAAAAAAGTATTATTTTTAATTATTTTTAATTTTAAACATACAAAATAAATAAAAAATAGGATGGCGGGCTGGCCCATTTTGGCCCTCTAAACTGACAGGTCAGGCGGGCCGGGTTACAACGGGTTGACGGATTGGAAATTCCAACCCGGCCCACCTTTTTTTGGACGGGCTAGCGGGCCGGCCCGACGGGCCTGACCCATTTTGCCATCCCTACTCCCAGTGTTGGGTATCAGAGTACTAGCACAATTACTCACAACTAAAATAAAATATGAAAATAAAGGAACAAAAACAAGATAATAGGCAATGAATTTAATTTATTCAAAGAAAGGAAAAATTACATACCATTCTCTCTAATCCCAAAGAAAAAACAATGACAACCCTTCTCTTAGAAATAAGAAAAAACTAATACAAGGAGAACCTTAAAGGAGAAAACTAACATTCTCTCTTAAAGGAGAAACTAATATTCTCTCTTAATTCTTCTCTCAAGCAAATAAAACAAAAGGAATAGAAAGGGAGAGACTTTTGGGATGATTTCCTAAGGAAACATTGGACTCCTTTTATAACATTAAAAGTAAGCCCCAAAGTAAGTTCCCATCGATATGGGACTTCTTTTCTCACAATCTCCCACTTGAAGATTTTGATGAAATGAATCAAATCTTCACACTATGCTTTATTCTCCGCCTTCATGTTGCTTGTTCTTTTGGTAGACTTCAGTAGGATCGAATCCACGTAGACGTCATTGACACATAATTCTGATCCTCCGAAACGCAATGCAACACCTGAGGTTCCTTCTAAGGACCTCTTGTCAATACTTCACTACTCTCCACCAAACCTGCCATGAACCTACTAACTACTCCCACTGCTTGTGCAATGTCTGGTCTTATACACATCATAGCATTCATAAGGCTGTCCACCACCGATGCACTCGGTACTCAAGACTTCTCCATCCTTTCCGCTTCATTGCTAGGACTCGTACGTGAGGAACATTTGATAGAAAGTGGGGTCGAAATTGGCTTGCAATCTTGCATGTTGAAGCGTCTCAAGATTATTAGTAAGTATTTCTTCTAAGAAAGCCAAACCTTCCTATCTTTCTTGTCTCAGTGAATTTGCATCCCTGAAATCCTTATTTGCTGGTTCCAAGTCCTTCTTCTCATACTTCCTAGCCAATTGTGCTTTCAATTCCTGGATTTAAACTTTATTGGGGCCTACCTCCAACATGTCATCCACATACAACATCAATGGTCTAAACACACAGTCTGTTGTAACCGAGGCTTATGAAGGAATCAAATCTTTGGTACGAACACCTGAGCGCCCTTTTTAAACCGTACTGAGATTTGTTCAACCATGCAAACCAAGTTTTCTTGTTCTTTAACGCCTTCTGGTTGGAGTATCATTTCCTTTTTGCTTAACAATAACCTTGTGGGTAGTGGGACCCACAGGTGGTACCCCTTCACATTGTTAGCATAGCCCCAGCACTTACTTTCCCCCAATTTCAAGCTCTACTCGTGCTTTGGATTCCTTGAACTAGTAATAAAACATTTGACTTCCTCTTGACGTAGTACACCCACAATCTCCTGGAGTAAACTTTGATTCTCCTAGTGATAACTCTGGTGATTTCCTTACATCAGAATAAACCAAGTCTTCTTGTGTTTTCCTTTTTCTTGGTAGTCAAACTAGCAATCTGCGATCTATGACTATGTTTGTTGGCTTACCACACAATACTTGCATATAGGTAAAACAACCTTCTTGAGCCCGAGTAAGAGATTACGTTCTGCCTGGAATTGCAAACTTCGCTCTGACTTATACCCAAGTTTACGATGTCACGTCAACACCGCTTCTTCTTGACTTGTCGATGCAACCATTGCATTAGCTTCCTGCAACGTATCTCCCAAAAGCACATGCACATCTGCCATGATCTTCTGAGCTTTCATGACTTACAAGATCTCTCATATTTTTCACAGAATATCTTCGTCCTTCGAGGTATTTGCCATACAACCTTGTGAGGTTGATGCCTTAGAGTTCTTTCCTTCATTCTTCAAATGCCAACAATCTTTCTTCACATGCCTCTTTTGCCACAATGGTAGCATTTGAGATGCTTCTTACTTTGACATCTATCATGAGACTGACTCCCACTAGATCCATGTTCTGTTGATCAACCTCTCGTCATCACCAAAGCTTCTGTTTGCCTTGCACTTTCTACCATATCCTCTTTGTTCTTTTGCCTGGATTCTTCTTCAAGAACAGCTCCGACAACATCCTCAAAGTGTAGGAGGTCAACAACGTTGTAATTTGTAATGTTGATGACAAACTGATCATACGAATCAGGTAAACTCTGTAGTAGAAGCTCCGCACGTTCATTTTCAATTATGTTGAAATCTGCCGCTGAAAGTTGGGCAAACAATGTATTTAGATTGTTGATGTGGTCTGTCACTAATGTGGACTCACTCATTCGAAGAATATAGAGTTTTCTCTTCAAGAATATTCTTGTGTAAAGTGACTTAACCTCGTACAGACTTGTGAGAGTATTCCAAATCTTCTTTGCTGTAGTCTTCTTCGCAATGCTGGATAAAACCGCATCTGCCAATGCTAAGTGCAAATTTGCTATAGCATTGTTATCTATTTCCTTCCACTTTTTATTTGTAATGCCCTCAGGTTTTTCTTCAATTGCTTCTAGACAATTGCCCTTTCTCAAAATTGCCTTCATCTTTAGTTTCCATAATGAGAAAATTTTCCCATTAAACCTCTCTATCTCGTATCTTGTTGTCATGGCTTTAAAACCGACTTATGCACTTCTCACAATGAATAGTACTGTCTACTGGAACAATGGAGGCAGACCGTGAACCAATGCACCAGGTAATTTCCAGGAAAGAGATGTGGGTCACTAATGGACACACTTAAGTACCAAGTCTTTCCTAGCCAGAACTTTCCTAGACATGCACTTTCACACTACCACACTTTATCCACTATCACAACACTATTCTAATGACAATAGCAATGGAATATAATCACACGAACCAATAGCTATGATACCACTGTTGGATATCATAGTACTAACACAAGTACTCACAACTAAACTAAAAGATGAAAATAAAGGAACAAAAACATATAATAGGCAATGAATTTAATTTATTCAAAGAAAGGAAAAATTACATATCATTCTCTCTAATCCCAAGGAGAAAATAATGACAACCACTCTCTTAGAAATAAGAAAAAACTAATACAAGGAGAACCTTAAAGGAGAAAACTAACCTTCTCTCTTAGAGGAGAAACTAATATTCTCTCTTAATTCTTCTCTCAAGCAAATAAAACAAAAGGAATAGAAAGGGAGAGACTTTTGGGATGATTTCCTAAGGAAACACTGGACTCCTTTTATAACATTAAAAGTAAGTCCCAAAGTAAGTTCCCATCGATGTGGGACTTCTTTTCTCACACCCAGCCCCTACGATGCTCCGCCGTTGGGCTTAGAGCTTCACTAATTGTAATTAGATGCCACAAATTGAAGTTAACATCACCACTTGTTCATGCATCACTTACACATTTGATATAACTTTGATATATAAATTAAGCTTAAATACTACTTTGATCCCTATTTTCATGACGTTTGTTCAATTTAGTTCTAATTTAGTTTTCGTGTTCAAATACGTTTTATTTTTCGTTTTTTTGTCATTTTGGTCATTTTTACTCACGATATTTAAATAGTTAATACCTGTGAACAATGCATGTTATATGTCACCTTGTGTTTTTTTTTTAATTTAAAAAAAATTGTTCATGTGTCAAGTCAACATCACGTCACATGTCAATGTCAGTGTCACGTGTCAGTTCGTAGTTGTATCATTTTTCTTTATTTAATCTAGTTGCTATATTCGTTATTTTTTTTCAATGCTGCACCAATCTTTATTAGTGGAACAATTTTATCCCTTCCAAATTGAGATCAAATTTAATTTTTATATAAATATTATACCAATATTTTTATTAAAATTCACATTTTTATTAGTTATTTCTGAAATTTAATTATAAATTACTAGATTTAATTAAAAATATAATATAATTCTTAGATTCAATTATTAAATAGAATATAATTATTAGTAAAACATAAATTTAATATTTTAAATTTTTAAATGTCAATTTTAAAAATATTAGTATATTTAAAATATAATTATTAGAAGAAAATATTTAATAATTATATTCTATGTAATAATTGAACCTAAAAATTATATTAAATATTTAATTAAATCTAATAATTTATAATTTATTTAAAAAAATAATTAATTAATAAAAATATCAATTTTAATAAAAAGGTTAGTGTAACATTTGTATAAAAATTAAATTTGTTCTTAATTTGGAAAAGACACAATTATTCTATTTTAACAAAATCTGGGACTGAATTGATAAAGATATAATGAATATAGGAATTGAAGTGAACGAAAGGAAATGATACGTGAACAACAATTTTTAAAAGATTCGTGTGCACTTGTTCCAAATCGTTTCAGCTTCTTCAACCTACCTTCCTCAGTAGCTACATTCCTCCACAACTCCAAAACTAACTTCAGTTCGCTCCCAAATTAAATCCTACCTTCGTCAACAACTATGCTTGCTCTTTTTCCACCACCTTCGTCAATAACTCGTCATAAGTTAAGCGTGTAATGCAAGACTCATGCGTATGTTTTCATTGTTCTTTCGTTGCATCTCTTCTATATATATAAGCTTGAGATGATTGATTATTAAAATGTGTTCATCTCGTTGAATGAAGTTGAGAAAGTGATTGTATGTAAAAGCATAAATTTGTATGGCTTAGACAAATTTTACTAAGATTTCAAGGTAAAGATTTAATGTTCTTATCGTAAACCAAAATGTCTTTAGAAGAATTGTTGGTGAGGTGAAACTTTTTAATTTTTTATTGTTTTTATTTTAATGGGAAAAAAGTTTTATGCTAACAAAGGAATGAATGAGAAATCAAGGTCTATCTAGTACTATATCGCTTAATTAGTAATAATATTGAAATCCTAATATATATATATGTATATATATATATATATATATATATATATATATATATATATATATATATATATATATATATATATATATAAATAATATACTAGAGCGGCTATGAGTTAAAGTAATTTGTGATGTTGGTTTCATTATATAGACTTTTTAGCCCTTGTTTTTAGCATAAATTATATGAATTGAGCTATTATAATTATTCTTAGAAAATAGTGAAGTTGTTAAACTTTATTTTCATGATTAGGACCGATTCATAACATCTATTTTTATCTTTTTTTTTTATTTATAGTCATGAATAAATAAACTATTTTTTAACTTTTATTTTGTTATATTTTCAAGTTTAGTGTATTTTAGTTATTTTATGCTTGTTTTACTTCTCATCTCTATGTTGAGTGTGTTAAATAAATCAATAAAAAACAGTTGTGATGGAAAAAAGCAAACAAAAACTTAATGAAAGCATGATTGAATAAAAAAAGATTGATTTTGCGATAAATACCCGCACCACAGGTCTTATTAGAATCGTCTCTACCTCTAATTCACAACCCATATTTCTCTGTAACCCCAAAAGAGGAAAAACTACTGTAAATGAAAGAAAAGACCCAAGGAGAAGTAATACTTATTCTATCTTTTCTTGTTCTCCATTGTCTCATTACCAAATCTCACTCATATCACCTGAACGGGAAAAAAAAAATCAACTTCAATTTATTTATTTGGACCATGATCAACATTTGAAGGGTTTTATATAGTCATCAATACTATTTGCGACTAAGAACCTTAATTTTGAACCACCACAAATGACAACATTTTCTTAGCATTTTTTTTGTAATGCCTCCGTTAACACTATAATCTCATCATAGAAAAATCAATTACTTTGTTAATTTCTATTCATCACACCAACTATCTTACTATATAATTTATATTCACTGACAGGAAAATCAATGTTACTATTGGCTGACAACTTTTATTTTCATGCAAACTTACTTATACATCCCAAAATCAAATAAAACGTGTTTTCCTTTTACGAGTTAATTAAATTATTCATCATACTAAGAACTAGTTTAAGCGTGAAAGGATATTATAAACTATTATCCATCATACTAGGGCTTGCTTTTCTGAATTCTCTTAAAGTATTTTATTTTATTTTTTCATAAAAGCAACATCGTAATAATGCATGATAGTACATACCAACTTGTCTTTTTCATATAGAAAATGCAGGTAAAATACCCACCGTCGTTATAATGTATATAATATATAAGTTAGACAATAGTACATTATCTAATCTATTTTAATATTTGAGGGATTAAAGTAGTATATTATTTAATGTAAATATGACAAAAACATTGATGGACCAGCACTGAAAAATTGGCAACACATTGTGACAGGGGAATGACTCTGGATCATAAATTGGGCATGCACTGACTCCAGAGTCTTTACCATTGACCACAACTTGTGCATCTAGAAAGGGTCCATGTAGAAGAAAATAAAAAATAAAAAATTAGGACCTGTGTATCTGTCCCATAACAAGGACAATTCTGGTTTTCTAAAGGAAAATTAGATCTTTAACTGAAATTTGTGGGACAGAAATACTTGTTTTTGAAAACCTATTAGGTGATATATCTTACAAGCCATCATCATTATTTAAAAAAAAAATTCAAAACAATTTTATTGCTTTCCTTATATTGAAAAGAACTTTTGCCAGATTCAAATGTTTTTCTTTTCTTCTTTTATTTTCTAGAATATCGAAAAGTTTTTCTAAATAAAAGATTAAAAAAGACAAAGAGAAAGTAATGGTAAATTGTAAATCAGAAATTAATTTGTTTTTTTTAAATATTTTGATATGATTTTTAAGAATCAGTTAGACAATCATGAATTGATTTATTCTCCCTAATTTCATATTATAGGATAATGATTATATTTTAATATGATTTTCTAAAAATAAGCTAAACAATCATAGATTGATTTATTTTTTCTAATTTTAGATTATAAGATATTTTATAATTATAAGTAATAATTATTATAAATATTTTTAACATTATTTATGGTGGGAATAACAATAGTGTGAGATATCAATTGACAAATAATTTAAATGATTTGTTAATAGGAATTTTAGAAAAAATATGTTCTTAAGTTTAAGTACACATACTTAAACAATAACTTTTTTTTAATATTTTTCTGAAGTGAAATGTAACTAGTAGAGATATAAAGTTTCCATATTTTTAAATCAGTTTAAACTTGTTATTTTAAGTAGAAATAAAATATAAAACAAAGGTGAAAGCAAGATATAAAGCTGATTGACACTTTTTGTTTTGAAAATAAAGAACAATTAACTTTTTTTCTTAATTTATTACAGCGCAACGTTCACACTGAAAAAAGTGAACTAAGAATCAAAAATATACAGTACCAGAATCAGGGGCAACCATTAAAGAATGCACACTAGCATATTGTTCCAGAACATGGTGCCTAAATATGCAGAAAAAAAAAGAAAACAAAAGATGAAAGAGTCAATAATACAGTGAGCAGTGACAGGAACATGTGGTCGTTCTAGTTGTTAGGCAATGTCTGCTTATTTTCTGTCCATTTCTCCTCATGTAAGTTAAAACTATGGCTGCGGATGTCATGTAATTAATATGAAAGTTCCATGTGTTGCCTCACTTTTAAGTTTTAAGGTTGTTGTTTCACAACTCAAGTTGTTACACAAATATCAAAGAAAAAGAAAAAGTAAGTTAAAATTTAACATAAAAGAAATGTCCAAGAGCTTGAATATCTCGGTAGAACTATTAGTTTATCCACATTTTATAAAATTCCTCTCATCCAACTTCTAAAAAAGTCAACTATTAAAGTAAATTTTAAATTTAACTTAAATTTATAAAATTAATTTATAAGATAAAGATTGTATTTCTTTATAGATTATAAATTTATTGTTTTTAATCTATGTATGATAATTAGATAATCTGATAATGAAATAATAATAATAATAATAATAATAATTAAATTTAACGGACAATACATTTTCTTAAAATAAATCTATGATAATTCATTTAATTTTAAATTTAATTCACCTCAACTTAAATAGAAATGTCACGACCACCAATGATTCCTGTGAAGTCTCTGTATTGTTGGTTAATGCTAATAAATTTTAGGTTTTATTTAATATTTCATGTGGTATTGGGGTTGTTATGCTCCAAGAAATTCTCAGTGCAACCTTTTGAGCTGGACATTTAGTTTGGTGGTATTGGATGTGTCCAAAACTCTTCTAGAACGAACTCATTATAATAATATTTTACGTAAACATTACATTTAGATTGTTTTTCATGAACGCATACTGATTTAAGTAATCATATACAACATTTAGTAAAATATATTTTAAAATAAAACATATCAAACTAGTTATTATGAAAAAAAATTATAATTTATAAGGGGTTTAATATTTTACGTAAATTTTATTTTAGTTAGTATGTTTTGTGTATATGAATTGATCACGTACAAGTTTGAAATTGTGATTTATCTAGAAGCTCAATCATGCATAAATATATGGTTACAGTTATTGATACCAAGTTGTTTCAGAATATACCGCCGACATATAAACCAAAAGGCATTTAATTACGCTACTTCGTCCCACCATGACCATAAATTGGGCAAGAAACTCTTTCTTTCAAAAACACCAAAGTCCAAATAATTCCTTTGAATTAGGGAGAAACAGTGAAAAAAAATAATAATAATGAGAAGCAAAGATTACTTTTTCTTTAAACTTCATGAGATCAACACCGTGGACTCCCTAGTTAGTAGTTCTATAATTCAAGACACTCACGCAGCTACAAATTCAGGAAAATACTTCCTTCTACAAACTTCTTTGGGATCACCATAGAAAAAGAGAAATACAAAATCTTGAATCTTCACGAAACCATGTTAAAGATGAAAATCAAGGACCTGTTTCCAATAATTTTTTCCAAGGTTTCTAGAAGATAAAGATAAGAAATAAAAAGTAAATTTAAATTATTTTTGTAAGATAAAAGTAGGTTATATATAAATAAAATTATATTTATAGAAAAACATTTTATATTAAGTTCTAACTTATTTATTTTTGGAGTTAAAGTAGTAGTATTTACTAAAATCAGTTTTCTAAATATTGTCAATCATAGACAAACTAGGTAGACATTAGAGAGATAAAGACGGTGGATTGGATCTTTCTTGTTAACAATTTAAAAAAATAAAGTTTTCTAGACAAGTAAACAATTTATAAACTTGATTTTAATGTTATGATAAAATAAAAAATAACATTGAATCAACGTGGACTTTATTATCAACGTGAATCTCCACTGTAAAATTTAGGAAGTTGTAGATCTGAACAACAATTGCATTTTAGAGGACTTTTCCAACATCGCATCAACATTGTCCATCAACCCCATCTCATCTCATCTCATCATCACCCACCACTTGTCATTTTACTTTTACATTATGTTTGTCTCGTCGTCCACTCGAAGGTTTTTTTTTTTTTTTTCTTTTTGTATTTTGAGGATCTTTTTGAAGTTAAAACGGTAAAAATAGGTTAGATGATTTTTTTTTAATAGAGATAAGTCGTTAGAATGGAGGACGACATTATAGGTGAAATTGTTCTTTATTCTGCTGGATTTTTTTTTTCAAAAATATAATCATCTTAACGAAGATCAATTTTTGTTTATGAAAAAGTGAAGTCATCATAGGTCTTGGCGACTTCACTTTTCAGATATTTTTTGTTAAAAAGTTGTAGTTTTTACATTTTGAAACTTAAAGACAAAAACAAAAAGTAACTCCAATTTAACTTATTGTTACTTCTTTCCTAATAACTAACAGATAGTTTGGAATGTAAAAAGATAACTTTTGTAAGTTTGTAAGTTTGTGTATAATACGTCATTACATTAATTTATTAGTTTGCTATGAATGAGGAATTGGTTTTCTCAATTCTAGCTAACAAAACTAGTACTATAATTTATTTATTCTTGATGTTTTTATTTTTGACAAAATAATAAAGGGTACTTTTTGAGAATGCAGATAAATATGCAACCTCTGATACTTCGGTTTTAACAACATTTTTAATTATAAAATGAAGTCCCATGTTGACTTCAATGATAAAGCGCATGAGCTTAATTTCATAAAAAAGAATACGAATTTTTGAAAAACTGCAACACATAAATAAAAAAACTAAAAAGTGAAATTGTTAGGATGCACAACGACTTCACTTTTTTATATAAACAAAAATTGGTATCTATCAAGACGATTTATTTTTCTAAAAAAAATATAAAAAGAAACCAGTAGGACAGAGGACGACTTCTCCTATAATGTCGTCCTCTGTCCTGACGACTTATCCCTATTTTACAAAAAATTTAACGAACCCATTTTTACAATTTTCATTTTAAAGGAATCTCGAAATACAAAAAAGTCCCTTATGGAAGACTAAGTCTCTTGGATTGATTCTCTTGAATGTGAATGTGAATGTCGTTCACATCTACATTTTTGTGCAGTTGCCTCCCTATGCAATAAATAAAATGTTAACCTCTATTATGTTATTTGCTACCTTATATCCTAAATAAATTTCTTTCGGATTATTTCCTCTTTAATTCACCAATTCTTCTCTCCAACTACTGTAAATAGAAATGGGGCTAGAAATCTCCTTGTTGTAGTCGTCTTTTTATATTAAATTCCTTTGTTACTTTTCCATTTAAGAGTATCGAAATTGTGTTAGATAAAGAGATTCCTCTAACCAATCTTTATTTTTTTAATAGAAATCTAACATGTTATACATATAATCAAGAACACCAATTTATAAAACTTGTAGGATTTTCATAATCTACTTGAGAGACCAAACATTTGTTGCAAGTGGTATCATTTGATAAGGGGTGGAGGCCAGCCATGACACAATCAAATTATGGCAGTTGAATTGTTACACTCTTAAGTATAAAGAGTTACACATTAAATATTAGTTATAGTTTTTGTATAGTGGTAAGTGTTTGATCTAACAATTGGTATCAAAACCTAGTTATAAGTTTGATTTCCAATGACATAATTGTTAAGGGGAAAATTGTTGTTGATGACATAATTTATCTTGTGATGAAAGCTAGGTGGGCCAATCACAAGGGAATCATGACATTAGAATTGCTACATTCTTAAGTATATATAGCAACACCCGAACTATTAATTATAACTTTTGGTGTAGTAGTAAACGATCAATCCAAAATCATCATTTCCTTAAATATTTAGCCATGTCCACACTCATTATCTACTAAGATATTGTGTTACATATTCCTTTTCCCCATAAATAATTTGAACATGATCAACTACTTAGTAGTAAAACCATCTTTGATCTTTATGGAATAACTTGTTCTATCATCTTATAAACACCATCCTATCAGAGAAATTGGTATGTTTTTATTGAAACCCTTGAATTGACTACTTTTAGCTCTAAGGTTTTGAAAGAAGGTTTACTTTCTATAGTAAACTTTTTTTTTTATGTCATAAAATTCATCATCTCTCCTTGCACAATTTTCTAAAATTGTTTCAGAAATTGATTATTCTATACAATCCCTAGCTTTTACTTTATTAAAAAATTAAGTATGAGTCGAAAGTCTTACATTAAACAAAATTAAGATAAAAAATATATAAATTGAAAGACTTTCTTATAGATGTTTAAAAGAATTCTCATTCAAGAGAGAGATGTACAAATGAAAAGAAACTTACATTAAAAGAGAGATAAGCAAAAATTCAAACATGAATTACTTCCTCTTCTGTTTCATCAAGCTCTTTATACTTCATCTCCAACTAAGAATTTAGTAAAAGAACCACTACAAGAATGTTATTGTTAAGCTTCCAAAAATGGCGTCGGTCGTTGTGAGGATGCAAAAGGCGTCGGCTAAACCAACGCACAACCCACTCTATGGATATTAATTAAAGGAAAATAAGCCAACGTGATGAATCAATGGGTGGCGTCATATGATCGACTCATAATGACTCAGTTGGTAACGTTAGATGACCGACACATGCTTCACTTAATTAAAAGAAAAAATATTAGGTTAAGTTTCGTAGTAAATTTCACGTTTCCCCCTCTCCCAATTTCAGTATTGCCTCCCATTTTGTTTGAGTTTCACCTTGTGCACCTCCCATTTTGTTTCTACCAAGTAAGTTTCACATTGCGTCCCTTTCTACCAAGTGCTAGAGTGAGCCTCATTTGTGAATGTTTACCCCAATTTAGGTTTACCCCATTTCATTTCCCCCTTTCTACCATAAGCGCGAGAGAAGCGTTTTTCTCTATGACGAGCTTCCTTGAGCAAGTAAGCCTTATGGCAATGAGCAAGTGAGCAAGGAATCGCACAAGCTTCCCCCTTTCTCTACGACGAGCTTCAATTGCACAAGTGAGCCACATTTTCGCTCCCTTTCTCTTCGATTGCAAATAGCCCCTGTGAACAATACTTACGAGGTGATTGTAAGGCGATTGAGAGGCTTGCGAAGTGAAGGGGTTCGCGATTTCGTTCACACTAAGAGGGTTTGTGAAGAGATAAGTGATTAAATCTCCTACATTGTGTATTAAACGTGATAAATGCATTACTAACACAGTAATCTTTTGGCGGTATTGGTTTCTGAATTTGGTGTTCGTCATTAAGGGTTTTAAGTAGAAAGAAAGAACTTTTGGGGAGCTAAAAGATTGAACCTTAGGTGCATAAGTGAGCTAGGTTTAAAGATTACCTTTTAAATGTATATTATTTGACTTTTGATGTTGTTTATCACTTTGAATTAGGTGGTCTTGTGATTGGAATCATTGAGTGTTGGGGTTGAAGCAGAGACTTTGGAGTAGAGTTTAAATTTGTGTTGGCAGTTACACAAGCAAGATTAGTTAATAATTCACTTGTACTTATTCATGAATGGTTGCTTTGGACTGAGGATGAAATTATTGATTCTGTAATGTTTTTCAATATTAGTTATATTTATGTGTAACATAACTGATTATATTGTTTTTTTAATGAAATAAAAATGGTGTAAGATAATGTCATTGATTAATCCAAGTTTCATGTTTTAGCTTGCTATAGTAAGACTTGCTCTTGATGATGTGGTAACTACTTCATCTCTTGAGACTTATTTTCCACTTATATTTTTCTTGACCTTTGTTTTCATTTCTCGTATGTTAGATCATAGTCACATGCGTGTTGCGTAATCCAAAGTGGTGTCAAAGTCTCCTTATGATTCTTCTATCTACATTTTCTGAAATGTAATTGAGTAAAAGGGAACTTAGAATTCCATGAAATAGTGTGCAGTGTATCACCACAATTTTCGATACAATTAAGGGCACTAGGTTTTATAGGCTTAGTATAAGCTAAGTAGTAAACTTTAGAATGTAATGCCAATGTGACTGTAATGTGGCTGTAATGACAATGCCAATAGACTTGTCTTATTTTGATCATAGACTTATGGATTTTGTATAACTCTTGTATTTTGATCTTATTCAAGTCACAATGCTCTTAATTTTGTTTGCAATTTCTTGGATGTGCTTGGATGCAGGCTCTAAGATGCTTGAAATGATAATGGATTCTTAGGTTGTTGTCTGAACGTAGGTTCTTAAACTGGATGCAGTCTCTGGAATTTGCCTAGAAATAGATATTTCATTCCCAAATTCACAGACATTTGCGTCGGCCAAGCCCTCACTTTGCCGATGCAAATAATTTGAATAGTTTGCGTCTGCTGAGCCCATGTTACACCCACTCAAAGCTATTGTAAACATTTTTTTTTCATTTTCAGTGGGCTTAGCCAACGCATGAAAAAATGATTATTATATTTTGATGTATTTTCGTCAATTAAGCCGACATGAATTGAGTCTTAAATATTCGTCCGCTCTTCACCGATGCAAACAATCTTTGAATCCAAGAAATTGGCATGGTGCACCATAGCGTCACCGGGCCGCTGCGATCTTCCTCCCGGTGTCGGTTTTGGCTTCGTAGCATCCTATTTGGACCGACGCCAATAGATTCTTGTAGTGAACTTAGTACTACAGTCTCCTTATTGCATTCACTTTATTATTTATTTAAATATTTTATTCTTCATCTAATAATCTAGTACCCTAAAATGCTTAATATTGAATGTTCTTCGTTAAGATTCGACAATAGTAAAATATACTTATGTTAAGTATATATTTTGCATATTCCCTCCAAACTTTAAGTCACATTCTTCAATTCTACATGAAAGAAATTAATACAATTATGTTGTTTTCATTCCTCTCACAATTAATCGTTCTATTTTCACTGTTATGAGCAACGAAAAATCTATACATTGCTCACTTTCAATTTGGAAAACATGAAATGTAAGAGAAGAAAGTAAAATTCATTGATCCATCAATAATATCATGACAAAAATAAAGGAAAACAAATTAGTACAATATACATTTGCTTTAGTCCACATTTTGATCTTTGAAATTTGGTAAAGACTTATAAAATTTTAAGAATCATATCATTATGATATAAAATATTTGCGATATTACATTATAGATTATTAGTGTAGAGAATTTTTAGGGATTATGAAAATATAAGAGATATTAGATACATGATAGATATGAGAGATATCTTATAGATAAACTTTTTATTTTATTTTATTAATATAAAATATGAAATATTTATAATATCTCAAACTTGATTTTCTAATTCTAAAATAAAAAATAATTGTTAAAATTGAAAGATATTTAAAAAAAATATTTTCTAAAAACTAATTTAAATTAAAAAAATATTAAGTAAATATTTTAAATAATGAGTCATGATGCTAATGAAGCAATTTGTCTTATCATATTTATCACCGCATTAGTTCAATTAAGTTAAGGATGTACTATTTACCCTTTGTTGCATAATCAATTGATAATCACACATGAATAAATTTACTATAGTTGTCAAATAATTTTATATAATTTTTTTCTGAAAATGAAATAACAAAGTTATGGATTCGTAAATTTTCTTATTCCAAATAAAAATTTAAATGGTATAAATGCAAATTGAAGCGAATAGATACTTCATACAAAACACAATATTAAAAACCACTTCAAATTATGAGAGGGCAAATCACAATCTTCTATGCAGTATACATCAACATAACTGTATAAGCATATAATAAGCATTCAGTTCTCCTTAGAAAGTTTCTAGTTTAATTTTGAAGGCATTGTTATTTGTTATGAACGTGAGATGCACAATTATTCAAAATCTGAGTATAATGCTGACTTTTTTTTGTAAGGGAAACTCTTCTTTTTACGAATTCGTGCAAACACGAAACATAAACAAAAGGTTCATATGTGATTTTTAATAAAACAAAAACTTTATTTATAACTTTTCATTTAACTTTTGTTGAGTAAAATAATGCACGGCTGTTGCGTATGATTCGTACCTATAGTGTTATGTAAAAAAATACATTTTAAAATAAATGTTTATTTATTCATGAAAATAAGCGATCAATTTAGTTTTTAAAATGGCAATATAACATTGAAATAAATAAAATAATAAAATGTTCCTCTAATTTTACATCTTTAACCAGTCAATAAAATTACGTAAACATCTGAAATATCCCAAAACAAATAAAAGTAAAGGATGATACTTAAAATTATAATTTACAATAACTTTAGTGTTTGAAATTATAATAATAAGATAATTTAGACCTAATTATAAAAATACGTTACTAATTTCTTCTCTTAAATATGTGTATTTATAATACTAACATAACTTTGACATGATTATAAAAATGATTCAAGTATATTTTGTTCTACTAAACCATAAACCAAGTCTTAGTTTGATTTTTTGTTACGGTTTTGGTTTTATAAAAGAGAAAATATATATAGTTTATTTTTTTCTCAACTCTGAAGTAATATAAAAACTTTTGACATACCAAAATAAACAACTCCTCCACTTCGGAGTTAATTAAGGGATAAGATGGTCCCAAAGTCATCTTCTTGTTTCCAAGTTCATTAATTTGATTTAAATTTGTTTACTTTAAAAACTTGATGTCTTGATTACTATATATATATATATATATATATATATATATATATATAAAAGTTACAACTTGTGTATAATTACAATTTTAAAGATAACTTATTAATAATTTCAAGAATTAATTGGTTGTCGGTATATAATTTATGGACAGGTGCTATTTTAGGGACTAAATTAGGTCTTCATTAGTTAGAACAATATAAATAGAAATTAAAAAGAAAAACACAATATTATGAGAAATTTCATTTTAAGAAGTTCCAGCAGGCATATAATCCAAGACACTTGGGTACCAAGTTTCTTCCTATAAATAGAGCAATAAAGTTTCACCTTCACTCACACACAACAATCCTCCTTTGAATCATAAGAGAAACAAAGACATTCTCTTGAATCGCCATGACCATGAAGAAGGATTCCATTGTTCTGTACTCAGCTTTGGGAAGAGGACACCTAGTTTCAATGGTGGAACTAGGCAAATTCATATTATCCCACCACCCTTCTCTCTCCATCAACATCCTCTTCCTCACTCCACCCTCTAACCAAGACACCCCCACCTCCCCCACCGCCTTCACCTGCGCCGCCACCGCTAAATACATTGCCGCCGTCACTGCCGCCACCCCCTCCATCACCTTCCACCGGATCCCCCAGATCTCTCTCCCCACCGTCCTCCATCCCCAGGCCCTTAACTTCGAGCTCTGCCGCGCCACTACCCACCATTTCCGCCGCATCCTCAACTTAATCTCGCACTTCTCGAACCTCAAAGCCGTCGTCCTAGACTTCATGAACCACACCGCCGCACGTGTCACCGACGCGCTACAAATCCCCACGTACTTCTACTACACTTCCGGTGCCTCCACCCTCGCCATTCTCTTTCAGCAAATCATCATTCATGAAAGCACTACCAAGTCCATAAAGGACCTCAACATGCACATCACCATCCCCGGGGTTCCCACGATCCACACCGATGACCTCCCTGATACGGGAAAGGATCGTCAAAGCGAAAGTTGCCAGATTTTTATCGACATAGGGAAATGCATGAGGGACAGTTGCGGGGTTATAGTAAACAGTTGTGATGCCATCGAAGGGAGGGTCATGGAAGCGTTCAACCAAGGGTTGATGGAAGGAACCACGCCACCCGTGTTCTGCGTCGGGCCTGTGATTTCTTCCGAACCTTGTAAAGGGGACGATAATGGGTGTCTGAATTGGCTCGATTCGCAACCGAGTCAGAGTGTGGTGTTTTTGAGCTTTGGAAGCATGGGAAGGTTTTCCAGGAAGCAGCTGAGAGAGATCGCTATTGGGTTGGAGAAGAGCGAGCAAAGGTTTTTGTGGGTTGTGAGGAGCGAGTTCGAAGAGGGTGACTCGGGGGAGCCACCGAGTTTGGACGAGTTGCTGCCAGTGGGGTTTCTGGAGAGGACAAAAGAGAAGGGGATGGTGGTGAGAGACTGGGCCCCACAGGCTGCGATTCTGAGTCACGAGTCGGTGGGTGGGTTCGTGACTCACTGCGGGTGGAACTCGGTGTTGGAGGGTGTGTGGGAAGGGGTGCCCATGGTGGCGTGGCCTCTGTATGCAGAGCAGAAGCTGAACAAGGTGATTTTGGTGGAGGAAATGAAGGTGGGTTTGGGGGTGAAGAGGAACAAAGAAGGGTTAGTGAGTTCTACCGAGTTGGGAGAGCGAGTGAAGGAGCTGATGGACTCGGACAGAGGGAAAGAGATTAGACAGAGAATTTTTAAAATGAAAATCAGTGCCAAAGAAGCAACGAGTGAAGGTGGATCTTCTGTGGTTGCTTTGAACGAGTTAGTGCAAAAATGGAAAGCACACTAACTCAGGTAATGCTTGTGCAATTATTCTGCCAAGCATAATTTATTCAGACTTATTGTGTGATAATAATAATTAAATCATTACTAGAAAAGTGTGAGATTCAGAAAAATAATGATGATAAGTTATCTTGTAAATTCTCAATGTTTATTACTTTAAAATGATGTTTCAAGTTTAGATTGTCTTGAGAAGTGAATTCCATGGAGAATATATTTTACCATATATTTTTAAATGCAAAGTAAGTATAATTAAATTAATCGCCAACATGCAAACAATTCCAACAAGATTTTCTCTATTTGCATTACAATATGTATACTTTCTTTTCTTTAATTTGGAACGATGTATTATTAAACTATATTTTTGTTTAATGATTATCTAATTACTCAGATGGTAGCTACTTTGGTAGATGTGTGTCAATGTGGTACCCGATGTAAAATAATATTCAACTCATTAGAAAATGTTATCAACCTTGATGTCAATGTAAGTGAGTTGAAAGATTCCCATTATTTAAATAAATCAAACTAAGGGTGCCCTCTTTACCCATAGTCGCATTTTACAAGATGGTCAATCAACAATCACACGTGAATGAATCGAAAATAATCGTCAAATGATTTTATGAATTTTTTCTTTTGAAAATAAAGTCACAAAATTATTGATCCGAGAATTTTTCCTTTTCAAAATAGATTTATGTGGGATGTAAATTTAAATGAATGCAGATTTAAGCGAATGTCTACTGTGATTTATAAGTTACTTAAAATCAACATTTTTATAATTATAACATGGTCTTCAGGTAGTTAAAATCAAAATTATACTTAAAATTTTGAATGATTTATTTACAAAGATGATATTGTATCACAAAACACATGTATATGAAAATAAAATTAATCCATTGTTAGTACTTAATCGAATTTAAGTTTACAAAATTCATATATTTTGGATAGTTCATCAGTCTACATTCATATAATATAAATTATTTAAATTAAAACAAAAACTAAAATGATCTACCTTCCATTATAGCTAAAAAGAGAAAAAAAATTATGTTAGAGTTTGTTTTTTTAGTATGTGAGTGCAGTAACAAATGTTTTGTCAATATTCTGTTAATCCAATTTGAACAATTAAAATAAGATGGGAGTAACAAATTTATCAATCCAACAATGATTAATTTTTAGTTAAAGTAGAAATTAATCCAATTTTAATTTAAAAATTTAAATAATAAAGTGTGAGAAATACGAAGATAAACTAAAATGAAATTATAGAGACAAAATAAATATATTTGTGTATATTCAAAACCTGTGGTTGATTTTTTTTTTAACTTCATTATTTTTTAGTTACATTTAATTTTAATTTAAATTAAATTTATTTACTTTTCAATAAATAGAGACGGTGCAATAAAAGATTTAAAGAGAATATACTTTATATGATTTTACAATTTTAAACTAAACTATGATCTTACATATTCTATCAGTTATGATTATGCATGAAATCTAATTTGTAAATATTATATAAAATAAAATTGTAAAATCTTATGATTTTATGATATAAATTTTGATTTGATTACTTTGATAGTTAAATAAAGGTTCTATCGTAATTTATCTAAATTTTTATGAATAAATATTTTAGACATAATTTCAAGGAAGAATGTTAATTTTATCCAATTTTAAGTCGTTAAGCGAATAAGTTTAACCTTAACAACATATCATATTATTGAAGAAGTTTGGATTCAATGTCAATACGTAGACTTTTGTAAATGGATTAAAATATCTTAAATATTATTTTATATTTTAATACTTTATTGTCGAAAAAGTATTTTGAGGCTATTTAGTTGTACATGCTTAACTACTTAAATTTGGGTAGCGTAGCACATGCTCCTGTTGAATAAAAACGGAATTATTTCGATCTCATTTTTTTTTTATTTAAAGCAATTTATAAAATATTTTTCTTTAATTTATCTCTATTTTAATCAAAAAAGAAAAGAATATAACAATTTAAATATAAAGACTTTCACGAAAGGAGTTAAAACATGAATACGAAAGTAGAAATTTAAACTACCCTTTTACTTTATTTCAATATGTGAAAACCCTAAATTGGCAACAATAAAAGTTTGTAAACAATCTCTCCTTTCCTTTCAAGTCAAAACGTGTAACAAAATTACGATAAAAGCTTTGAATATTAATGTTAAGACGTAATATTTTGATTGCAATATTTTAAGCCTAAATGGCTCATAGACAGGTCTGAACGTGATAGGAATATATGTGTAGAGTAATTCAAGAACACGACACGACTCCGAAGGACTATTTCACTTTACACTAGATGAGTGTAAATTAAAAATATTAAAAAAATAAATATAAACAGAAGATCTTGAAACCATGGTTCGGACATAATGATGTGAAATCTAAAACAGAGATAGCAATGATGCAGTTGAAGAAAAGCATAAGAAATTGGAAGGGAGTGTCGGCTCTTCGCCCCTATTTCGTTGGTTTCGTATTTAACTTGCAAAAGGTGGGTTGAGGGTGACTGCTATGGACAATAATTGTGAAATTTTGTTGGTTATTCTCCACAATAATTTGTATGCCAATTAGTCTCTATAAATATAAATTATAAATAATATTCTCATTCTAATATTTCACTTTTTAAAGTATTTTATGAGTTTTTAACGATAAAATTGAAATAAGTTAAACAAATACGAGATTAGTATATAAATATGCACGTGAGAAAAATATATATATATATATATATATATATATATATATATATATATAAGATTATTAAATGATTATTTTTTTAGATATTAAAAATTTAAAAACTATGAAAATAGGCTTTTTCAAAACATTACTACTCACTTTCTTGGAGAGTTTTTTTTCGTTCCTTTCTTTGATCCTTCTGGAATCTAACATCATTTATCATCTTTTTGAAGATTCAAGTAATAGAAGCATTCCTTGTAACAAGTTGTACGATTTGTTCCCATAAGTCTATCCTTATGTGAGTGCAATATGTTTTTTCTAGGAGCTCCTATGATATTTGATGCATGCAAATTTTTTGGCTTTATATGTGATTTTTCTTTGTTCTATAAATGAACCTTCTTTCCGTGGATCATGGAATCATAATATGATGATCATTAGGATTTTGTTGTGTACATAGGACAAGCTTAAGTAGTATGGTGGTGTCTATAGAACATTTGGTATTAAAAACATCGTACATTACTCATATCCATATATGAGTATGAGAGGCGAGTATAGAGACGGGAACAAGGCAGATATGTACATAAATATCTCAATCTCTATACCCAATTAAAAACACTGGGTATTTCCTATATCCATACCCGTACCTATACTCAATCAATGCAAGATTCTCCGTCAAAACTACGACGAATTCTAACAATATCCACAAGAGACAAGTTTATTTGTCATCCATATATATTTCTACAAATCAATTAATGATTAGTTAGAGATATATTTTGATAATTTGCTATGAATCGGCTAGAGAGTAGTTAAAGATAAATTCATATAATTTGTTACAAATTAGTTATAAAGTAGTTAGGAAATATTTTTCTACATATTTGCTTGGCAATAACTTGAGAAAATGTGTGTGTTTTCTTTTGATGGTTTATTATGCAACAAGATGGATTTGTGGGTGATGAGTTGTTTGTTTCAATATATTTGAAGCAATTGAGCGAATTGCGGGAGAGTAAGATAATTGCATCTTCACATTGATATTAAGATTTGCGAGTATATATTATATATATATATATATATATATATATATATATATATATATATATATAACGTGTGTTTAGATTTGAAGATAAAGTTGAGAGAGTGAATTTAAAAGGAAAAAGGATAAATAAGTTTTGTAAGTAATTGTAGGGAATTAGTGAAGCTTTAGAGATAAATTTGTTATGAAAATTGCATAAAATAGGGAAAGAAGAATTTCTCACTGATTAGCTACATATATTTTGCTGGGAAATCATGTCTTCTCCATTTTTTCACTAATGATTTACAAAATGATTTCATAGTGAAGCTTTAGAGATAAATTTGCTATGAAAATTGTAAAAAATAGCGAGAGAAGAATTTCTCATTGATTAGCTACATATATTTTGCAGGGAAATCATATCTTCATTATTTTTTCACTAATGATTTACAAAATGATTTCGTGACGGATCAACCAAGAGTAGCAAAATCAAAATACAGTTTTTTAAAAGACATTGATCAATTCCAAAACAATTAACAACAAGAAGACATTGAGCAATCCCAAAATAATCAATAAGAGGAAAATTTACACAATCACAACCTTCTCCTAATTATTCAAATTATAAGAAACAATATTTAGAATTTTATTATTTGAAGTTTATGTATAAGTTGGTATGTTATATTTTAGTTTTATTTTAAACCAGATATTTGATTTCTAAGATTATGCGTTATATGTCTAAGATATAATCAAAGTTTATGATATTTGGTTCATAAACATATATTTAAGATTTATAATATAATTATTTCTTTCATTTATCCTCGTATTTAATTTAATTAATATATGATAATGATATAATGTTCCATTATGATTGCTTATAATGATTTACAGACTTCAAATATACTATCATTGGTTTGTCATAATGATTGTTGTTGTCATAGGAGCACTTTTGGGTTTTCTTATGGATGAAACTGTTTTTTTATTAATATAATAAGCACAAACTTAGGGTAAGTCCAATGTACATGAATTTAAGCCAAATAAATTACTTACGAATATTTCTTTTGATAAAGTCAGCAACAATGTTTTTGTAAAACACCAGCAGAAACGTAATTATATGTGGAAACATTTGTCGGTAACATCCACTAGTCAATCCTCCCGATAAATACGGGTCCGTCCGTATGATCTACAGGCCCAAAATAAATACGGAACGAGTCAAGATAACGAACCCACATGTTTGTAGTAATCTCTGTATAAGTTCAGGTCCACACGGATTGGTCCACGGTCCGCATAAAAATTAACTTGCATTTGTGTATATTAGTTATTTTTTGTATGAACTCTTGCATTAACGTTCCAAATTCTTGTATAACTAGAAAAGATAAGTATTATATATTTTTTAATATGCTAAAATTTAAAGAATATATTGTGTATGTCATAGTATGAATACGAATATAATGAAAATGTTGAATTATCAATTTATTATCCAACTCCCCAAAGTCTTTACTTAATTATGTAAATTTCTTAAAATTTCCCAAATTTTAAACATTGAAAATTTTATCATAAGAATTAAAACAAAAAAACGGGTCAGTCCGCGATCCTGCAGACCAAGTGATGTGCAGGATGAACCAGTAATTGTAACCTGCATAAATTGTGCGAGACGGAACGGACTAGCCGGCAATGTACGGACCTTATGCTGGCCGAGCCTAAACGAATTGGCCGGACCGCATTGTCATCCTACCAATAATTATTACTTTGAATTACGATATAACAAAAAAAAAAGAAAAAAAATAGACTTTTTCATGAATCATCATCATGACCTATGAGGACTTCATAGTTACATAATATTCTCAGAAATAGGGTTGACTCCAATTACATAAATTAAACACTCGTGACAACAAGAACCACATGACGGTGACGGTGAAGATCAGTAAACTCCACTTACTCACCACCCAAACTTTTATATAAAAACTTTAAAAAGATAAAAACATCTTTAAACACAAATTAAAATTAATTCATATTTATATCTAAATTAAAAATTAAAAAATATTATACGAAAAACGTTTACAGATTAGATATTATATAATTTAGTTCATTATTTTATTAAAAAACTCAAGCATTAATATTTTTTCTTAGAATATTTTACGATATTATAATTTGCTACCATTTTAAAAAAGTTGACGGTGTCGAGAATCAGAAAAAAATAAATACAAGAAAGATTGTTAATAATTAATACGTAACCAAGTAATATATATTTTAGGGTGTTATTATTATATTTTAAAATATTAATTCAAAATATATTACAGGATAGGTTTATTAACTTCTGTAATAAATAACTAAAATTTATAGAAATTTTCATTTCTTGACTGTATAATTTCTTCTTGTTTAATACAATATTACATTTTATTTTCTATCATACCAACTATTTTATTATATATATATATATATATATATATATATATATATATATATAATATGTATAATCAAATAAATAAATTGTATAAATTTATTGGATAAATACATTACAATAAAATAATAAAAGATTAAACAATATCATTTACTTTTATTTTATTAGCACAATCCTCTGAGAAATACCGAAGAGTAGCGGTAATTTTTAAAATATGACACTGAATTACTAAAAATTAAATTATAAATAAAATTTTATTAATTGAGTTTAATTTCATAAAATAATTTCCTTCCTAAAATCTTTTTTACATTTTTTCTTTCTCTTCTCTCTAAATTTTTAACTCTCACTAGAAGAATATAACATATTAGCGTCAAAAGATGATGTCGATATTATTTAGTGAACTTTATTTGGGTCGACCAAAACAACGTAGTAGGCGATCTGTGGGGTTGTTACGTTTCTCTTGTGCATTGTTGCTGTGTTTGTAATATATGTTTGTTTTGAATATTTGGATGGTACCATTTTGGTACAGATATTTAAGCTGGTACCTATTTTAAAAAAATTACAATTACATTTCAATTTTTTAAAAAAATATTTTAATTAATTAAGTATTTAATAAAAAGTAATTAATAAAGTAATATATTAAAAAATTATTTTCAAAAAAAAAATATTAGTATAACATTTATATAAATAATAAATTTAATATGAAATTTGAGAGAAACAATGTAAATATTCGTACTTAATTTTGTAAAAATATTTATATTTAATTAGTTTTATTCTTATAAAAAATGGGTTACAAAAATATTTTAATTATTAAAAAGATTGGGACAAAATTGAATCAGATACACATAATTAGGGACTAAATTGAATCAAGAAAACATATATGAAGACTAAATTAAAATCAATACAATAACATTTGATAATGACACTTATACGTGACAATATTGTCACATGACACTAACAATGTCACATATCAAAGACTTAAGACGTGACAATTTTTTTTGCAAAAAAAAAGAAGAAGAAAAAACCAGAGACTGACACGTTGTTAACATAATTAATCATTTTTTTTTTTGAAAGGGACATAATTGAAACATTTTTATAAAAGTTGGGATGCAATTGACATATTTTTAAAAGTGAGTAGTTGACACACCTCTACTAAAGTAGATACCATTCGAGTAATTAAACTTATATGTTTTAATCTAAAACTAGGGTTGTTATGTGTGAAATAGCAACGGAGATATCCACAATGACCACTTATATACATTTATATACATAGGAATCACAATTTTTATCTTACAACACAGTCATAAGACAAGGTTAATGCTTTACTAGGTCTTCTTTTAAATCAAGGCGTGCATGTCTATAAAAGAGGTAAAGCTTTATAAAGTTGAAGCAAAAGTCAAATTTGTCCAACGGTGTTGACATTGTGGGTCCTATGTCAATAAAGGTGTAGGACGGTGTCGCAATCCCACTCTTTAATATCTACAAGCTCATAACAACCAAACAAAAACCCACTTCCCTTTATATGCTACAAATTGCTACAAATTTTGTGTAACTATAATATTTTCGATATATTTTAATTGTGATATTTAAGTTTAATTTAAGTTCATAAAATTAGTAAGGTAAAGTTTGGTTATATTATATACTATAATTTGAATTTTGGGGGTAAAATTTATAATATATCTAGAACATTAAGTATGAGAATCTAACGGAGTCTAATAATTGATAAAACATATACAAATCTCTATTAAGATAGACTTTTGTTAACTTAAATATCATATTAAGATAGTTATATTTAAAACTAACTTACCTTTAAAAAACAAATTTAATAAAGTAAAATATATTTCTGCTTTTATATTATAATGTTAACCTTATCTCTAATATCTCTAATATATGTTAGATTTGTATCAAACTCATAATACACAATTAAAGAATTTTTTTATATATATATATATATATATATATATATATATATATATATATATATATATATAAAAGAAATTGTTCAAAGATAATTTATTTTTAAGAAAATATTTAACTGTTTTAAAATATAAGATGTTGTTTGAATAAGAAATTAAAAAAATAAAAATAATTGAATTACTTAAAATTACACAATTTAAAATTTCACTTACATAAAAATAAGAATTTGAAATTTTTCATAATTTATTTCTCTCTTTCATTTTGTCTTTTGCATTAGGTGTCGGTGGCTTAACTCACTACGATATGTAAATTTATCTATGATTGAGACTTTGAATAAATGTTAATTTTAAGTAAATTTAAATACAAGTTTGACACTTATTCACGTTTAAATTATTAAACTTTTCTAAACTTTTTACGTACTTTTTAAAATATACTTTTATCTCAATCTTTTATGTTATGGAGAAACTAAGAGAGAAAAAAAATGCTAACAATAGATTGAGAGTGGGAAAAAGCTTGTGATTGGACCTTCACACCACTTAAATTGTATAAGAACACTCGAAATAATTAGGAAAAGACCATTGTCTCTACCTCACTCCAGCCATAATTCAACATTTGAGACATATTCTCCTTCTTCAAACACATTTTGGACGTAGATTGCTTAAATTTAACTTAACTGTAAAATCATTATGTGATTAAGATATTAATAGTTTTCCACAAAATATACTTTTGTTAGAATATTGCTAATTATCACAATTGTGATGCTTTAATTTTATTTAGTTAGGCTCAAATTTGAATTCCTATGATTATTTCTTATCGCAATAGTTTGACACTTAAATTTGTTAAAATTACTAATTATGATTAGTGTATGTTTTTTGTTTATCAATTTGTAAATATTTGACTGATTTATATTTTAAATTATATTCTTAAAATTGCTAATGTAATTTATGTTTTTTTTAATTTGAAAACACAATAAAATAATTTGAATTTATAAAAAAAATATTTACAGTAAGGTGGATGAACTTGTCAATATACCTCAATTCCTTTATTGATTGAAACATATGAAGTATATTAAAACTCTTACTAACTAAGAACAAGAAAAGAAAAGAGCCAAAATTCATATAAATGGAAAAAAATAGATAAAGATGATGATTTCTATGAGTAGAACTTATATATGTAAATGTTTAGAAACATATATCTGAATGTGTGATGATGAATTATCTATATGAATGAGTAATGGTGCTATGAGTGTTTGTGCTTTTCTAAGATCTTGTGAGTTATAATTAATAATGTGAGTTCTTGTATTTAATCCTGTGTTAGAAAGAGTCCAAATTTTTTACTGGTTTTATTAGTGTTATCCTCTGCTGAGTATTAAAAATATATTGTGTTGGTATTTTAAATATCTTTTTAATATATTTTAAAATGTTAAAATGGGTGATAATCAATATATTATGAAGACACGTTAAAGAAATAAAAAACAAAAAAAACAACAGAGAATCTAAATTTGTTAGAAAGACAATTTGGCTTGTTTAATTCTTAGGATTCATACCCTTAGGCTTTGTTCACTTCCTAAGATGGATTTGAGGGAGAGGGAAAAGATGGGTTTGAGTGAATTTGAGAGTGAAAGGTATGTTGTTTTTTTTAAGGGATTTAGAGGTGATTATGAGTGAATTTAGTAATAAAATTTGTGAGAGTTAGTGGGTGATTTGATTGATATGATAGATTAAAAAAAATGTTTTAATATATTTAAAAGAGAATTTACCATTTTGTCCCTATGTAATAAGTAGTATAAATTTGTATTTGTATGAGTTTAATCAATTTTTAATTTTTTTATTTAATGTAAACTTTAAATAAATAATCAATTTGTATAAATTTGTATTTTTTATTCTCCCTGTGCGCCAATCCAACAAGTTGCACAAAAATCCAGCACGTTGCACGAAGTTCATGAATGGAGGGATCTGTTCCAAAGCTTGGGAATCGGATCTGCTATTTCTGGGATCGATTCCAAGTTTCACCGGATCGTTCCAAGCTGCATGAGAAACTTTTGGATCCGTTTCGTGTCACCAAAATCGTTCCAAGCTGTATTGTGAGTGGGTAAATGGGTCATTTTATAAAATTCCCCTTCAAATCTGACCTAAATAAGCGGGATGAAAAAATCGATGGATCCTTCAAATCCTCTCACAAACCTGCCTGCAAATCATATCAACCGAACACTGCAAATCACCGCTGATCCATCTCTCCATTTACGTTGCAACAGAAAATACATGGAAGCGAACACAGCCTTAATGTTTGCTTAATGTTTGCATAGTGTCATAATCTCCCTTATAGGACTTGCCCTTTTTCTTACCCATATTAGTTTGATACATAATATAGTACTAGTTTCTTACTATTCACAATCCAATAGCTTATAGTTTCTGCAAAGTTTTTTTTTAGTTTTTTTTGTTTTTTTTCATGACTGGAACAACAACTTGAATTAATTGCAATTAAAATCACTTATTGTGATATAGCATGTCAGTGATTGTATTTTAGGGCCCAAATATGTCCTATATTGAAAATATGCTGTTCTTCCAGCATTTTCCTTTTCTCTTCCTGTACCCCCACTTTCTGCACCATCAAAAAATGTGATATTCCCAAGTTTTACCCCTGTTATATTTATACTAAAAAGGGATTTGTTTTTTCATCTCTTCTTTACTATGCACTTCTTCCTCCCCTGAAACTTTTTAATTCTTCAACCGTCCTTCAAAATCCCTCCGTTGAAACCTTTGAAGGAGATGAGGTCTATTTTTATTTATTTATTTATTTATTTATTAATTAATGTAATTCAAAAAGTAATTTGAGATTTAAAAATATTTTTTAAATTGTACAATTCAAAATATATTTTAAAATATTTTTTTTTTGTTGTATAATATAAAATACATTTTTCTTTATATATTTAGCAGTATGTTTTTGAATAAAATATATTTTAATGAATGAGCATTATGGATTTCATAGATTTGAGAATGAGACAAAAATATAATAAGAAAAAAAGAAATTTTACTTTAAATGAATCATCATAGTATTCGAAAGAAGAAGTATTACAAACACTATAATTTGTTCAAAATTGCAAAATGCATTTTCAGAGTACTTTTTAAATTTAATATTTTTCACATATTAGGGACGAATTTGATGGTTTGTTTACGTTTTGTATATAAAATTGTGGGTTTAAATAAAAATTGCAAGTTAGTATAAGGTGCCTTTCTTTTCACAAGTCTCCGGATAAGTCAATTTGATTGGAATAGAATCATTGCAGAAAAAAAATTCAGGATTGATTTATTCCACAACTACCAAACCTGTGTTCATATTATAAAACCAATTACATTTCATTTGGTACCAATTTTATTGTGGATGCTAATCTATAGTGTATTTTTATGTATCAGATAAATTTAGTTATATTCCTTATGTAAATTAAATAAAATATATTCCTTATGTAAATTAAATAAAATATTGAGATTAAAAAAAAATGAATCTACAAATGTCGCGTGCATTATTGGAATCCATAGTAATTATAGTAACAACATATTTAAAAACAAGAAAAGAAGTTATCTTTCAAGCTTTTGTAGCAAAGTTGAAGAACATTTGTTTCCATTAATAACTAATACTTCTATTTGGGATCTAAGTCAAGATCACCCTAACTGTATTGAGGGAATTGTCATACAAAAAAAGAAGATATACTACAATTAATAGAAAAACAAAAATAAAGATCAAGAAGAAGAAGAAGGAAAAAAACAAAAACAAAAACGCACAAAAAAGTAAAATAATTTAATTAAAATATTTAAAAACTTCAATCCATGTTTACAGAAAATTATTATGAAAACAAGTTTTTCTATGCCAGAGTTAAAATAAATTTTCCAAAATTAAGGTTCAATTGTTTCTTTTTAACACTTTAATGAGATATGGAAATAAAGTCTTCAACTAAGGAAGAATGTGAACAAAAATTTCATAAATGACAAGTTGAAGGATATAAATGTTTTAAAAATATAGAAGAAAGTCTTTCATGTAAGAATGACATAGGCTTTGCTTCCTTATTATAGTCTATTTTAGGATACAATACGCAAAAGAGTCACGTCAAATATAATTTTTTTTATTAAATTATTTTTTTAGTCTCTCTGTTTATCAAGTAATATTAATTTGATCTTCAAATTTTTCGTTATCTCAATTTAGTCCTCATTTTCTTAAAAATGATTTTTTGGTCCTTGCCGTCAATTTTGACCAGACGGTGTTAAAGTCAACGCCACATGTCAATTTTTGTTCTTTTTAAAATTTTTAATTTAAAAAAAAATTTTATTTTATTTTTTGATTTTTTTAATTTTTTACACGTGTCACTTCGCAGTTGTGCCACATGTCAAAATGTCTCAATTTGGTCCCTATATTTGTTTTTAGTTTTAATTCAGTTCCAATTTTTGTAAAAATGAAACAATAGTCTTTTCTTAAATTGACACTCAATTTAATTTTTTTATAAATCTTACGATGATATCACCATTAATAAAAACATTAATTTTAGTAAGAATATCACCATAAGATTTATAAAAAAGTAAATTGAGTGTCAATTTAAGGAGGGACAATATTACTCCATTTTTTACAAAAATTGGGATTAAATTGAAACTAAAAACAAATATAGAGATCAAATTGAGTCATTTTGACACGTGGCATAACTGTAAAATGGCACGTATAAAAAATTTAAAAAATTAAAAATTTAAAAAAAAATTTAAAAATTAAAAAAAATTGACACGTGCATTGATTTTAACACCGTCCTGGTCAAACTAACGGTAAAGACTAAATTAAATCATTTTTAAGAAAATGAGAACCAAATTGAGACAACGCAAAATTTGATGACGAAATTGATATTACTTGACAAATAAAGGGACCAAGAGTAATTTAACATTTTTCTTTCTTTCTTTGATTGTTATAAATCGCTCTTGAAATTTATCAACGTGAGTACATTATCAAGATTTTTTTCGAATTAGACTTTCAGAGTACACTTTATATTTTGTTTTGAAAGATTAAATTTTCATCATTTTTTTTTAATTTTGTAGGTTATTTGTTGTTGAAATTTTGTTTCTTAGAAACAAATTCTAAACATTTTTTTCTACTTTTATAGATTTGTATATTTATTTATAATAAATTATTTTATTAAATATTTATAATATTTAATAAACTCATGTAAATATATTCTTAACTTATTTAATATTATTGTTTATTTATATTCCACATACAATCATATAATAATATGTTTCACTTACAATCATATTATTTAATATGTTTCACTTACAATCATATAATAATATGTTTAATATAACTTATTAAACACAAGAAAATTATTACAAATTATTTTAACTAAATAAATACACATTTATCAAAATCAATTTTAATAAAAGAAAAACAACCGTAATTACAATACATTTAAATTATCTTATTTATTATAATCACTCTTCAAATTTTTTATTCACATGTAATTTATAAATTTTAAATTAAATATATTTTTTAAATTTATATTCACGTGTTTTATAAAAACATATAATTTTTTAATAAAATAATTTATTGTAAGTACATATAAAAATTCTATAAGACTAAAAAAAAATGTTACTACGAATTCATTCCTAAAAAACATAATTTCAATAGCAAACAATTTAAAAAATTAGAAAAAGCATGATAAGAATTTAGTCTTTCACAAAAGAAAATTGTACTTTGAACAATAAAAAGTAATTTAAGAAAAAAGTTATAATGGTCTACTCAAATCAATAAAATTTAAAAGTGGTTTATAAAATAAAAAAAATGGTAAAATACACCTAAATGAGAATTCAAGTCTTATCATACTTGAATGATCATATTCAAGACCTCGTAAAAAAAAAACAATATAAGTTTTATAAAATACTTTTGACATTAAGACTTCAAAACAAGTAATACAGAACTTTCAAAAGAAAAGAAAATTTAAACTCACAAGGTTTATTTTACAGAATAATAAAGCAATACAAAGGTTTAGCGTGCCCACATCAAACACTTATCAGCTTGTGAATTCTAGAAAATTGTAAAGCTTTAGTGTATTGTTCAACTTTAATTTGAATCTTTTAGACTTAAATAGTCAGATTATTAACTTTTTTCTATTGGGTTATAGTTTAGGATTTCTTTTTAATTTAGTCTTAAATTTCGTAAATTTCGTTTATTTAGGTCCTTTTCTTAACTCAGTTAAAATAGTTAATAAAACAAGTGTCCAACATGGACTGTTATTGTGACGTGGTGCATTGTTGAATGATGTGACTGTTATTTTACTGTAATGTCATTTTTAATTTTAATTAGATATATTTAAGGTTAGAAATTGATCGAAATTGGGTTTAGAGTTTCATTAAGAATTGGGGATCTAGTTCAATTCAAGATTTGAGGACATTGTGCATTCGCTTTCATCGAACATTGCTATTGTGCATCAAAATTGTTGGGCTTTGTGAAGATCTTTTCATGGATTGTGTGCATCTTCTGCGCAAACCAATAGTCGTGGATTGTATCCAAGGGAATGTTGAAATGGAGAGCAATAGTTGTGATCAGCCCACCAATTGCTATGTTTCCTGAGGAGGCTTTCCAAACCTTAGTGAGTTGACGAGCCAACCATGCACCTAAGTCTAGGTGAAAATCATTAACCATACTCCACATAAATAACAACTCAGATTTCCTTACAGCAACAGTGCTATCACCCCGAGCAAACAGTGTATGAGCTAATAATCGATGAGCATAACGAAAACAAGGGTGATGAATATGGGATTCCTAGGAATCTGATGAAACAAATTGACTAGCAGTAGATAAACGGTACCAAAAGGCATGTTCATTAAATACGAGGATACCTCCTCTCACCACCGCTAGGAAACCCAAAAGTAGCATTCAACTCAACCAACTCAAGAGTATGATTAGTGTTATGCAATCGGAACTTAATCAACCTCTCTATGCAATTCTTTCCCTACAAAATATCTATGCTCACAGAACTAAGAAATTCAAGAGTAATTTTCTCATAAGTAGGGTTTTTCAAGTTGATAAAAGTGAGCCAACCAATTTTTCTCAGCATTGCAGTCATTTTGTCTAACATCCCTAATGTATTCAAAGTATTTTTCATCAATATATCGAGTAGGGATAATCACCCGCTTGATAAGAGAAGCATACCTAATTTTCTGTTCTTCATTTTGGAAGACAATACCATGGTCATTGTCCGTAGAGGAAGAAGAATGCCTCTGTTTTCTTGTGCCGGTAGACCTCCCTCACCGCTTGAGAATACGCGAAAGTCGCACGACTTGGTGCAAGAGAGGATCGAGATTTTGGAGAAGCTCGAGATTCTGGAGATACTCGAGGTTCTAGAGAGGCTTAAGATTCTGGAGTGGGTCGAGGTTCCATTGAGAGTCGAGGTTGTGAAGATTGAGATGAGCTCACGATGACTGACGCAAAGGCTTTAGCGAAGCGAGGCAGCTTCCTGTCAAAAGGATGTGGCTAGAACGGTGACTTGTTGGAGACGAAGATGGTGGCCGATGGACGGGACGAAGACGGAGACAGTGGCCGGTGGACGGGACGAAGTCGGAGACGTGAGAGAGCAGAGTGAAAATGTGAGCAGAGCAGGGGAAGACGATTTGGACGAGAAAAGTGGGGGCCCTTAGGGTTTTGGTGGGTAAAAAATAATTCCCCTTCTCGCGTTGCTATAATCCCCTTCTTCATTTCCTGTTTTTTTTTTCTTTCGTTTTTTTAACAGAATAGTACTCATTCAGTACCTGGTTTGTGGTGATGTTAATGCACCATTTGCCACATTTTTTTCAAAAAATCACTGACATACACCTTCAATCTTTGACCATTCACTATAATTTTTTTTTTGAATTGAGGTATGAAATTTCAACTGCACTAAAGGGAAATACTTGTCTCACAACAAACGGGCTAGACCACCTGGACTTTAACTTACTAGGAAACAATTTTTCACAACATGCACAAAACATAAGAGGCTTCCGAACCCTTACTAGATGATCACAAAACATGTGAACCAGGGAACCACAACCAGCGAATCTTTGAACTAGCGAACCCCCGAATCAGCAAACTCCAAACTAGCCAACCATCGAACCATCGAACCAGCAACCACCGACCACGAACCACTATCCACAAAGGGCAGATCGAAGGAGTTATGCGCGAGATTGAAATTGCAATAGAAAAGTAATGAGTTCACTTATTGCCTAGGGCGCAATGACTGTGTGTGCAAGATTGAAATTGTAGAGGGAAATGATTGTGGAAAGGAGGTAGTGACCACCCTTGTTGGCAGCAGAGGCCATGCATTGGGGGAATCTGTTCGAGTGTGATCTTGAGGTTATGGCAGCAGAGGCTATGCATTGGCTTATTATCCTCAAAGGGAATGTTGAAATGGAGAGCAATAGTCGTGATCAGCCCATCAATTGCTATGTTTCCTGAGGAGGCTTTCCCAACCTTTGTGAGTTGATGAGCCAACCATGTACCTGAGTCTAAGTGAAAATCATTTACCATACTCCACATAAATAACAACTCATATTTCCTTACAGCAACAGTGTTATCACCCTGAGCAAACAGTGTGTGAGCTAACAAGCGATGAGCATAACGAAAATAGGGATGATGAATATGAGATTTCTTGGAATTTGGTGAAACAAATTAACTAACAGTAAATAAACGGCACCAAAAGGTATATCCATTAAAAGTACGAGGATACCTCCTCTCACCACCACTAAGAAACCCAAAAATAACAATCAACTCAACCAACTCAAGAGTATAAATAGTGTTATGCAATTGGAACTTAATCAACCACTCTTCGCAATTCCTTCCCTACAAAATATCTACGCTCACAGAACTAAGAAATTCAAGAGTAATTCTCTCATAAGTAGTAATTTTTGCACAACGGGTAAAGAAGCTTCAACTTCATGGTCAGTTGGTGGACTAATGTCATTCTTAAATACCTGTTAATTATGAATTCAATATGACTTTCTAATTTAAATATAAAAATCATTAAAAAGTATAAATATAAATGTAATATAAAATATTAACCTTCACAATGTTGCCAATGGTGATGTTCAGGTAAGGAGACACCCATAGCTTGTGACCGAAACAAGAAACCCGATGAATCATATTTAAGATTATAGATTTATATTTCATAACAATTATGAAAACCCAAATTCAGTGCAAACACATGAAGCAATCATAATATATTTTTCAAAATCATGGATGCTCCAACAGCAATATGGGAACCAAACTCAGGATCCTCCGATTCTTTGTTTAGCATAAGTGCTTGTGCATTTCCTGCAGGATCGAGAATGAATTATGTGTGGGAATTGCATCTCTGGATGAATGACATCATGTCGGACTCATCAATGTTAAGGCCCTCTCAAGCATCCATATCTTTAACCTACATATTTGTTGTAGCCGGAAAAAATTTCATTATATTGAAAAAAATGTAAGAGAAAGTGAACAAAGTAATCGAAAAATAATTTCAATAACGTCGTAGTCACCAAAAAACAGAACTGGGGATGACCACAATGCACAACGTTAGTAGCGGAACAGAGAGGAAAGTTGTTGTTGTTGAGGTAATGGTTTTAAGCTTTGTCTTTAATTTATAATTCAAAAATGATGGATAATTGTACCAAAGGGCCTTTGGATAGCTTATTCAATGCGTTTCAACTTAACCATGTAATTAATGCCATGTTACATTGGACAGCCAGCCTACTTTTTCAACGTCATCTCTTTCTTCACCAACCTAATTTGATTCATTTAATGCATTTGAAGGTTGGCAAAACCCATAGTCCATGGCCATTGTTTCTTTTTTCTCCGCGCACAAAGCATTGATGGTTACTATTTAGGAATCGACCTTTGGTTGGTGGGGCATTGATCAAGTAAGTTCGCTCTTAAATGCTTTCATTCATTATCCATTCTACTTAACTACCACATTAATGGTTTCCTCCGACATTTTTTTGCTCGTAGTTGAACTTTTAGGGTTCCTTTACTTTACCATAAATTTTTGAAAGTACTTTGTCTTGGCTTCTTCTCGTGATTCACAGTAGATGATTAATTGCACATTCATTTTCTTAACAAAACAGTTCACGTCCTTTGCTATATAAATGTTTAATACACATACATAAGGGTTACAAGCAATTCTGATAAAGAAAAAGCAAATGTGAAAAGGTATAATGCGCTTTGTAAGCGTTTCTATGAGATTGCGGAGGTGGCATGTAAGTCAGACAACGGAACACAATGTTTGTTTAAGAAATTGGACTCCATTGCATATGATCATGGATTGTCATATTTTGATAATCCGGATAAGGGGGTTGATTTGGAGAGTGAAAATGATTTTCCTATACAAATCGTGTCATCCAACAAATGTGTCCGCAGTCCTATTTCTGTTAAAAGAATGGAAAGACCCCGATCGACGAGATTGAAATCCATTGTGGAGAAGGTAGGTAAAAGGAGAAAGTCTACGGGTGCAAAGAATAAAGACTTTGGGGCTGAAATGGTATGTGTAATTAATGAAATCCAATTACTCAATTTTAATTGAAGTCATTTTTTTATAATATGATCACATTTTTTTTATTGTTTGGTTATCCTTTATAGGAATGGACTTTGGATACAGATTTAATGGCATGTAGTAACCAATCAGAAGTCCTTACGCATACTCATCCGACATAGGTAATTCAGAGTTAACAACATCATCTCCTACTAACCATTTAACTTTTTCGTTAATTACATCATTTGGGGTGCAATAATTGAACTTAAATTTCTTTTGGCAGGTTGAAGAAGTCCAATGTAGTGGATTTGTTTCCCTGCTGACTTCAATTCAAAATAGCACACATCAAACACAAATTGTGTCACAGGGAACCAATTATTAGGTTTATTCAAATACATTATGCATGGCCTTCTTGTTTTAGGTATTAATGGATAATTATGTATCCAGATTCATCCAACAGTGATAACTTTTTTTTTTGCAGGAATGAAGTTGGTTTGGTATTTTGTTTTGACGACACGGCCACTTGCAAATGAAATGACATCAACAAACACAATTACATCAACCATGTGTTTGTAAATGACATCTCTGAATTGTCCACAAATATATTTTTTTGGTAATCAATATTCACCACATGTGGCCATGGGTTGTTCCTTCTTTTGGATTTAACATGATTGTAATTTTGGTAGTCTCAGGGGAATGGTGGATGGGACAACCTGATCATGTAATTAAGGATATCTTTAATTTGTGCTTTGTAGATTCACAATCTGATAATGTAAAAATTATTACCACAAAATACCATCACAGCAAAATGAAATTCAATAAATGCCACTTACAGAAGTGTATGCGGGGAAGTTTTTGTCACCAAATTTGGTTTCACCATCCCACAACTCAATATATCTCAACACCATCATTCCACAATCATATCTAGAAATATGTCAACATATATTAAGTCAGATTATCATTTCACTATACTTATATTCCATCAAATGTAAGACAAAAATTGGTACTTACAAATTTGGTTGTAGGGGAAGATCTTGGGTAAGGACTTCAAATTTAGGTTTATCAACATCAGAACGATTTAAAAGGAAACCAAATAAAATCTCCATGTTACAGGCCTTAAAAAATCCCAACACAAAATATCAACATACATTTGACAAAGCAATAATGTCATTTCATTAGGCAAAATAACAAGTTTATAATATTACATCAACTAAGGTCATTACCATGTTGCAAAGTTTTCCTCAAGGATGAAATCCCCAACACTCCACTGTGGTTAATATCTGGTGATTTATGTCAACCACCACTTGCCTGAAAAGTGGAAATTTACAGTTAACTATATAACCGTTGAAATAAAATAATAAAATTTATATTTGCAACAGTAACGAACCTCCCATTTTGTGAGACAAGAATGCGATATAATTGAGTTAAGTCAACATCCAAAGAACATTTTGGTGGTTCGACATAGGAAATAATTTCCATTCCATGAGGATTGTATTCAGGAGTACCTTGCTCATGCTGCTCAAAATGACGTGATTGTGGTTCCTCAACATCACAGCCATCACCTTTATCAAGGGAAGAGGGTTCAGGTTGATGAAATAAAGATGGGTGCTCACAATCACGTGATTGTGGCTCCTCAACATCAAAGGCATCACCTTTATCAAAGGAAGAGGGTTCAGGTTGATGGGAGGAAGATGGGTGCTCAAAATGACGTGATTGGGGCTCCTCAACATCAAAACCATCACCTTTATCAAAGCAAGAAGGTTCAGGTTCATGAAAGGAAGATAGGTCAGGTTCCTAACCTCCACGAGCGTACTCTTCTTCCATATTGCTCAGCTGATCTTTTAATTGTCAAACAACCTTATAATTTCTTTTCAACTTCCTTTTGCACCATTGCTTAAATTGAGTAAAAGACATGTCATCTATTCCTTTTTTTGGGATGCCATGTTCACCGATATTTTTGGTTAAATAATTATAATAATTTTGTTTCAGTTATAATACATAAATTTCATATATATAATTAAATATGCATTCTGATACATGTATGGTTAGTTAATAAGTAAATAAAATAATAATAATATAATATAACTGTAGAATATAAGTATATGATAAATATACGTTAATGACTGGATAATATCATTAGTTACAACAATGACGTATTGAAATGATAAAAGAAGATAAAATATCTTCTAACTATAATCTATAACTAACCTAATAAGAACTACACCATTAAAATACTTAGTTTAATTGAAACTAAGTAATCATTACACCACCACTATAAATAGCAAAGAGATGTTGGAAGGCAAAAGTGGAAAAGATACGGTAGAAGTTGCAGTGAACAAAAAGAGAAGAAAGGAAAATAACAGAGAGTGAGAGCGTAGTAGCAAACAAATCCACATATCACCTTAGTGCATTTTTTCACAATAATTAAGGTAAGGGAAGGAGACATCTATCATTTTATCTTTTTACTTTAATTATTTTTATATGTTCATAATTATTTTTATCTCTATATTTACCTTAAGTGAGGTGTCCCTAACCTCGTTCTAATTTATATTTAGTTCTCATTCCTATTTATTTATTTATATTCATCTCTAGTTGAGCACTAATCCTATTTATATTTACTCTCATTTACTTATTTATATTTATCTCCAGTTACGTACTGGTCCTTTTTATTTATTTATAAATATATATTTTTTTATTATGCATGGATCATGTTTATTTAATTATATAATTAAATGGTTTAATATTGAAATAAAATTTATGATAAATGAAGATTTGATTATTGTAGTTGGAGGTATGACCTTGGGGATTTAAACGAGTTAGTATTACTCAAGATGAGATGTTCTTGAGTTACTTTGTTGGCCATGAGCTCATTTATCCTGACTAGTCTCTACAAAATTAATCAAAATCTTTATAAAAGTATAATAAAGATCCAGTTTTATGGAATTGGGAGAATTTTCATTTCATTTTATTTTATTATGATATGTTGTATTTTTTTATGTGATATTTGTCTCACTTCCCTATTTTATGATTGTGTGTGAAAAACAAAATTTTATAACACTATCATAGATGACTGCTCCGAACATGCCTGATCCCTTCTTCGCCGACATTGTGGCCGTTTTTCCGGGAAATGCATGGCAACCCAATGTAGTGAATAATTCTGTAACATTTCAGGGAACGGGAAACTCTACCATTACTTTTCTCTCTGCTCCGAATGCGCCGATTGTCATCGAAGGACAAATCGGAGTTACCTTTTATTTACCCCCAACAGTCCAAGTGAACCCTATCCATAACTTTTTTTCCTCCACCTGTTCGAAAGCCAGTATATGAGGAAAAAATTGTAAATAAATAATATTTTTCCCCTTCTAGTGTAGGAAATTAAGATGTACTAAACAATGTAGATATAAGATGCATACAATACTGTAAATGTGTATATATATATATATATGTATATATGTATATATATACATATATACATATATACATATATATATATATATATATAATATATATAATATATATATATATATATGTGTGTGTGTGTGTGCGAATATTTTATGTATAATTAGATATCATTGTATAATTTTGCCTTTAAATTTTATAAGTATATTGTAGAAAATAATAATAATTAAATGAATAGAATTTTTTTTTTATCGTCACAAGGACCACGTACTAGCAATGGCAGCAGGAGCCGCCAAAGAGGTAATCGGCCTATGCCGACCACCCTGGTATGCTTAATGAAATCAAAACACTCCTAAAATTCAGTAAGTCCGTAGTAATCAGACTAAGGGCCTGGGCTAAGGCCCAGGCCCACCTATGGCCCAAGCCAGGGCTCGACCCATGGAATGGTCATACAAAATTAATAATCTATAAATATACATGGACCCCACGAATTAAAGGTATGCATTCATTACTCCATTAATCACTTGATTTGACTTTTGAGAGCTTTGGCTGACTTAAGCTTCGGAGTCCCTTCTACAGGTAACCCCCGGGTCCAAGCCGATAGGGGAAGAAGCCAACCGAGGAGATAGCGGATATGGGTAAGGTGATACTTGTGCCTAATTGATCTTATTTGTTCTCTGCAGGAACAAACACTTCCTGAAGTGAAGTGTGTGTATTTAATGCTCTTAAAAGACTTATTTGTAGTGTGTCACACAATCTTTCAGAATACAAAATCTTTTAGAATACAATATGAACTTTTCAAATTTTTTGAGAATCTTAGACCTAACAGGATAACTCTTAAAAATAGTAAATAACTAAACTCAGGACAATCAAATAAAGAAAGAAGAATAGGAGGATGAAATAACAAGAGAGAGAAAAGAGGAAGCGTGAGTTGTTGTGTGTTTAGGAGGTGAGCATGGCACCTATTTGAAGGAGAAGTAGGAAAAATGAAAAAACTTTCTCCTTAAGGTGAAATTAGCTTATGCAAGTTAAAAAGAAGATTTTGGAGAAACTAATACAAGAGATCTTCTACAAATTAGCTTCTGCATATGCTAATTTTAGCTTATGGAGAAACTTATTTTTCTTATTTTCTTTTCCTACGAAGTCTTCAAGACAAAATTTGTTAGGTGAATCACTAATTTATTGGGTTCACACTTATTTAATTAAAAAAAATAAAATATGTATTTTTCTTTATGAGCTCTTGGCCCGTTATACAATTTAAATATGCAACCCTTGCGTTAGTTTTGTTAAGAGAGAGGATAGAGTGAAAGACAGAGGTTGTAAGTGTCTCTGATGGGCAAAAAAAGAAGACATCAGAGAGAGTGAATACAAAGAAAAGAACAACCAATTCATCTTATGCAAGTTTGTGCAGAGGAGCTACCTTGGAGAAAATGTTTTATTCCTCATCTTATATATATTGGAGTTGATTCTGTTGTTTATTTAAGGCTTAAATACACATTTGGCCCCTATTTTTGTCAAAATTATTCAATTTGGTTCCTATTTTCGTTGTTTGTTCAATTTGGTCCTCGTTTTGGTAAAATCGCATTCAATTGAGTCTTTTTGGCAAACGGAGTTAAAATTGTTAGCGGCACAGTACACGGTGTCACTGTTTGGCCTACGTGTCAGTTTTTGGGCTGTGACGTTGGCACAATGAACTTTTATGGTCGTTGGAAGTTTAAAAGTTAGGAAAATTGATTTGGGGAAGAAATTAGGGTTTGAGAGGTTTGAAGCAAAACTGTGGCTAATCTAGTTGGGGAAGAATCCAGTTGGTGATTCGAATTTGGCGTTTGAGAGGTATGTCTCGTCACTATTCTTCTTCCTCCTCTTGTTGTAACAGTTGGGGGCAACCAAGTTGTGGTGGGTCTCATATTCGTGGTTCCAAGGGTATGGGTTTAATCCCCATTTGCAAATGTGGAGAAGTTGCAGTGCTTCGAGTGGCAAGAACTTTGAAGAATAATGGTAGACAATTTTGGGGTTGTTCTAAGTTCAAGAGTGCTGCTTCCAATGATAATGTGTGGTGTAACTACTTTAAGTGGTGTGATGAAGAATTTTGTGATGAAAGAGATGGTATTATAGCCTAACAAAGGATGAAGATTTCTGAACTGGAGATTTCTGTGAGGGCTATGAAGAAAACGAATCAATTTTTCTTAGGATTAGTTATTGTTGTTGTTGTAATCTTTGTAGTCATGGTGCCAGTAATGTTAAAAATTCAATGTGTGTAAGTGAGAATGATGTTTTGTGGGTGTTGAAGTTATGAATGTAAAAAACCAGGGTTGTAAGTTATGAATGTTGTGTGTTGGTGATGAAGCACGGTTGAGTAATGTGTATTTTGTTCTGCATGAATGAATCTTTATGTTGGTTTACGTTGTTTAATTCCATCCAAACTCTTGTTTAAAAAAGTCCATTCAAGTCCATATTTTCGTTTAAAATGTGCAATTTGGTCCCTATTTTAAGTTTAAATCTTCAATTTGGTCCCTATTTTATGTTTAAAATGTTTAATTTGGTCCTTGTTTTAAGTTTAAACTGTTGAATAGAGTCCCTGTTTTATAACACAACCTGCCAATCAGAAGTGCAAAATATACCAAAATATAATTGAATCCATATTGAACATACAAAATCTGCCAATCACAAGTCCAAATGCGAATCACAACTCCACTGTTGGAGACCAATATTCATTCAAGTGCATTCAAAATCTGTTAAAGTCATGCAACTTAGATGTTAAAGAAAAGTGTGCTGGACAAAAAAAGTTAACAAACAGAGTACCAATTACTACAAAATTACTACAAAATAGGCCTAAATGTCCAACCGCAATGTCGAAGCCTAACTAATGTTGTCTCCAATCGCAAAAACCCTAATTTTCCCCTTTCTGACCAACCCTAGTTTTCGCGATCTCTCGAATGCTCTCCACCCTCTCTAATGATAAATTTCAATTCTTCACTCAATTGATTGCTCTCCACAGTTATCACTTCTCGCTGCAGTAAAACCACATTTGATTGCCTAAGTTCATTATGCTCGAAGTTTTAATTGTTTTTCACTTTACCATTTTTAACTTTTTAATTTATTTAACTTTTTTCCCCAATTTTTATTTAACGATACACTGTGCCAACATGTGCCATCACGTATTCAAAAAACTGACACGTTTGCCTAAACAGTTACACCGTGTCACTGTGCCGTTAAAAATTTTAACTCTGTCTACCAAAAGGACTCAATTGAATGCGATTTTACCAAAATAAGGACCAAATTGAACAAACAACCAAAAAAAGGGACCAAATTGAATAATTTTGACAAAAATAAGAATCAAATGTGTATTTAAACCTTTATTTAAAGTACCCATTGGGGTTTGTTATCCACCTTTTTGGTGGAGAGAATAATGATCTGTTGATTCTTGGAATCTCCAAAAAAACTTGTAGTGTACACATTAATTATTAATGGAAAATTTTACTAAACTAGCTCCTCGTGGATTTTTTCTCCATGTTGAGGTTTTCCCAAGTTAAAAGTTGTGGTGTATGTTGGTTCCTCTCTTATCTGTTTTATGTATTTTATTATTTTACATATTTATTTAAATATAGGTAAGATTTGAAATGAGTTTTGCTTCTCAACAAAATTATTCAAATAGGGCTTTAGTCTTAGTGTTGGCTGATAAAAAGAATTCATATGTAGTGTTCACATATTGGGACAACTGCAAAAATTATATGATTTTGGTAATCAATTATATGTATTATTGATTATAAAATCAGAATGTTCTATGTTTCGATAAGTTTGTTGAGAAGTGATCGTAAGATAACCCAAGTTCGTTTGGAATTAAAAAAAAAAATTGACATATAAAAAAGAGTGTATGATGCTGGAAAAATGGAACTGTTGAAAAATGATCCTAAGTTTCAGATTTTCAAGTTAAAAGAACAACTTATTTCTCCATATTTTATTTCAAATTTAAGTTATTTTCCTAAATACAGCTTATTTCACAGACAATTCATTTTTCTTTCCATATAGCCATGCATGACCTTTTCATGGAAAATCAACTAATATTTAGAACACTCTGATTTCTCTATGATAGAAGCCTAACATTTTATTAGAAAGGGTAAGGGATTTTCTCGATGCATGTAAACCCCAATGCTTGTGGTTTCCGAGTTGAAGACAAATCAACTCAAATGGATTTCACCGGTGCTTTTAGGTATATAATTAATATTAGCTTTTACTTGGCTTTTGAAAATTATTTTAGCCACCGAAAGTAAATGTAGCAAATTCACAAATTTCTAAAAATAAATATATCTTACTTGACCAACTCAAACTTTTAGTGCTTCTATTTGCTTCTCTTAGTATAGCTAGATTATGGTGGGTGATATCACTAATCACTGTCTCTAATTATTTCATAGGTATCTTATATTGTGCAGAGGAGGCTAAACTTTAGGCTACTGAAATGAGAATAATTTTTGTTGTTTTGTTTTCCTTGATTTAGGACGTGACAAAATTAAGCAATAGTGTGTCAATTAAGGGGACAAATTCTGAACATGAGGAGGATTATATATGATAGTTGAAGAATGTAATATTCCTCAAACTCTATTTAACAATTAATAACTTACAAAGAGAGAAAAGATATATCAAAGAGAAAACATATATCAAATAAGGAGATAAAAAAACAGTCAATTACCTTGTTATTAGTGTGCAATCTGAGAAGAGGTAAAACATGTTTTATTTATTTAATTGAATATAAAATTTAGTTTATGAACTTAAATTGTTATAATTATAATTGATTTCATTTATTCTAACTAGCAGAATACGACATAATGATAAATTGGTATGTTAACATTAATGGATCTCAATGTTATTCAAGTGAATACTAATTAATTTCTTTCGATTTATTACATAATTTTTTAAAACAATTATTGAACCAACAATAATTATCTTATATGATTAGCAATACTAACAAAATTATTTGTTGAAAACAAACAATTAACAGTAGAATATATCAAGATTTATATCGGAAATCTTTCCTTGAATTTATATGTACAACTCGTTTACTATAAAGATATGTCTTTGTAACCATCACACAAATATTACAAGTTTAAGCATAAAAAAGGGGAAAAAACTTTTATGGGAAGAGCAATTCTGAAAACACGAGCGGAAACTAGAGACAATAAAAAAGAGAGAAAAGAGATTAAAAAGATGTTTTATAAAAAGATGATAATAAATAATGAATAGGATATTAAAAATTGATATTATTTATTTATTAAGTTTAATTAAGTAATATATTTGTGATCAGTAACTATCATTGTAATATATTAATATTAAAAATTATTTGCATGTGCAATATTTACGTTCACACGAATTTTGACTTCAATTGTTTTTTTCTTTTTTTTTTTATCTTAAATGTGTTCTGATTTTTATTTGGTCTACTCCAAAAAATTAATTTTCTTTTCTAATTTTTTTATTTAAATTTTTGTAAAACATTTTTTCGTTCTCTTAAGTTCTTTCTGAAATATTTATCAATTTTTGCTTAATATATATAAAAAATTATTTTTATTTATGAAATTTTTGAATCACATATATAGAACATGTTTCCACTTAGATGTTGACATGCAAAAGTCAATAAAGCAAATCTAACACCAAGGTGAACTACAAAATAAAAAACAAAAGTAGAAATATAAGATTAAAGAAAATTTATTAAGTATTAAAAGAAAAGTCTGAATATACTTTGAGAAAAAAGAAAACAAATTAAATCTAAAATCTTTTAGTTACTCCAATATTTTGAAATTTTTACTTACGATGATAATTTGATTGATAAATTTGAGTACACTAAAATAGTTTAAAAAATAAAAAATTATCATAACAATGTTTGTAACATTTATTTTACTAGAATTTTTTTATTATTTTTTTTTATTATTTTTTATTATTATTATTTATTTATTATTATTATTATTTGAACAAAAATTAGCTATACAGCAAAAGTCTTACAATATGATTACCTCTTGTGTTGTGGGCCATCACTTGAAAGCTTTCACTCCTATTATGACAAAAAGAGTGTTTGATAAATTACTCAAGAACTTGAAATATACATGTCGCCAAAAACGTATTATTACGATTGAGCCAAACACTCCCCAAAAGCTTATAAAAAATCCAATTGTCATACTTAAATAAAAGTCACGATTGAAAATCAAATTGTTATCTTCATGAAGTTTAACAAGTGGTTTTTGTCTTGGCTCTCTATCAATACACAATTTCTTTAATGGTAGTCCACAAAGATCAAAATTATCTTCATATTTTGATGCATCAAAACTTTGTAATTGTGTGTTAGTTGGAATCTTTCCAGAAAAATAATTATGTGACAAATCTAACATAGTGAGTCGATCAATTTGAACAAGACTTGAAAGAATTAAATCAACAAGTTGATTTTTTGACAAATCAAGAAATTCAAGTGATGTTAACTTTTCAATATTAAAAGGAATTTCCCCCGTCAAATGATTTCTTGATAAATTTAGTGAAATCAAATCAAATAAATCCTCCATTTCTTTTGAAATTTCTCCTTAAGAATTGATTGCTTGAGAGATCAATGCTTTTTAAAAGTGACAATCCATCATTTGTGAACATTTGCTTTAAACCTTTCCACATCAAAAATGCATTCAAATTGTATGAAGTGGTACCTATGGAATAACTTGTGTTAACAAAGTACCAATGACCTTGATCTCTCAAAGAAGCTTTCTGAGCCATTGAAGAGAAGTTTTTTATGCATTTAGGAATTTGTCCAGATAGATTGTTTAGTGAGAGATCCAATATATGAATACTTTTTAGATAACAAATTTGCAATGGTAAACATCCATAGAAGTAATTGTTTCCCATGCTTAAAACTTGCAATTGTAGCCATTTGCTCCCAATCCAATCTGGAATAGAACCTGATAATCTATTTTCTGCTATATCTAACATCACTAACTTTGTGCAGTTTCTCAAGGAGGAAGAGATCTCACCTGTTAATTTATTGTTTCTCCACAACAATACTTGAAGTTCAAGGAGTGATCCCATTAAAGTAGGAATTTTTCCTGAAAATTTTTGTTTTGACTCATATTTAAAAAAGCCAATGATCTGAAATGGGTCCAACAATCTAAAATTTGTCCAAATAACATATTATTTGAAAGGTCTAATTGGTATAAAGTTTCAGCTACACCACCAGAACATAAAAACCAAAGAGAATTTGTGAATTTATTGTTAGATAGATTAAGATACATCGAGTCTCATAAAAATGGTGGAAGAGGACCTTCAAATTGATTTGATGCAAGACTAACAACATGTTCTTTTGAGGGAGTTGCACTGTTTCAGTGAACTTGGGAGCGCGGAATTGTTTTTCAAACGTGTTTGATTTCAGTGACTTGAAGCAATATGGGAGTGCAGATTTGAGGGATGGATGTATTATTTCATCCACGATAGAAAGGAGAGATAAGCGAGTATAATGAGAGTCTTTGCGTGCGTGGGGGGGAGGGGGGGGGGGGAAGAAGATGAGGTGGTTTAGGGTGTGGTGGTGGTCGTGAGAGGTGTTGCGGTGGTGCCGTGAGAGGTGTTGCAGGGCTGTGTTTGGGGATGGCACTAGTGTTGTGTGTTAAAGTTGGGATGACACCGGTGTTGTGTTGTGTTGTGTGAGATAAAGGGGATGACACCAGTTACATAACCGGTGCCTTGTTTTCAAAGGAGCGACACCAGTTACCACATCGGTGTCATGGTTTTATTTTTTTTTTTCATTTAGTTGCGTGTTGCGTGTTTTTCATTCAATTTTTTTTCAGTTTTCAAAAAAATTAATTTATTTCTTATGACTAAAAATTACTGATTTAGAAATTATTTCAAGAACATCAATTCAAAAATTCATCTCTTTTACACAAGGGTATTATGGTAACTTCATAAATATATCTATTTTAACATTTAATTTTATCTATCACATCAATCAAATCTTTCACTAACTTCCAAATCCACTCACTTTATCCTCTAAATTCACTAAAAAAAATACAAATATTCATTCACCCAAATCTACACAAATCCATTTTCACACTATCTCCATATCCATCGACACAAAAGAACACACCCTAAGGAAATAATAATGATTCATTAGTGACAAATTTGGAATAATACCTTGTAAATTGTTGCATGACATATTGATTTAAATCCATTCTTGCAATGCTAATTTAGTCCAAAACCATTTTGGAACAATATATGATATTCCACTATTTGAAATGTCAAGGTTGTTAAATAGGTTTTGTGTTTGTAACCATTTGGGAAACAATGGACCTAGCTTGCAAGAGCTCAATTCAATATTTTCCAGTTGAAAAGTCGGAGCCCAATTTTGACTAAATTCTAAAGTGAGTTACCTGATAACAATATCTTTAACATTGACATATTATGAAAATGAGAGTCATCTATCACACCTTTCAAAGAATTTGACATCAAATATAGCTCTTCAAGCTCAGTTGGAAATTGAAGATATTTAGAAATTGTCCCATTTAACTTGTTACCGTAAAGGTATAATCCTTTTAATGATGGGAACATTGAAAGGGTATTGGGCAAAGTGCCACTAATTTGATTTATGCTCAGATCTAAATGTTGTAATGAGTATCTAGAACAAATAGACAAATGATTAAATATGACTCTCAGATCTTCACTTAACTTGTTGTCGGACATATCCAATGACTTCAACGTACATACGCTCCCAATTGATTTTGGTACACCACCTTCTATAGAGTTAGATCCAATTGATAATTGCTCCAACTGAGATGACAATATGATGCCTTCAGGTATCTTTCCACTCCATAAGCAACCTGCACTTTATTATCATCACACATAGTGAATAAGCGAATATTAGAATAGAGTGAAAGGGGTGATGAATTTACAAGAAACCTGCAACACGACATAGACCACAAACATCATGAGTTTGAAACGAACTGGATTCTTGATTGACATTGTGGCTGTTATGATGATAGAGACAGAGTGGATATTAGAAAGAGAATGATAGGTGTGGTGAATTTAGCAGTTCCAAAACCCACCTCTATTTATACACAAAACTCGATACCTATTCTTCTCACTCTGCTGCACTGCTTTCCCTTACTTTATTCTCAGTCCTCGGTCTTCTTGTTTTCCTTACTTTATCATACATAATATTTTATTCAACTTACATAAAGTGATATAACTCAGTTTATATGATGAATAAAATAAGATAGAAAATACACAGCATCCACAATGAAATTGCCATCAAATGAAATGTTGTTGCTTTTAGAGTATGAACACGAATTTGGTAGTTGTGGAATAGATCTATTATCGGACCATTTTTAGGGCAATAATTATTTTCCAATATCAATTTACTGACTTCGAAGACTTGTGAATTCCGAATGTTATATGAAAACATAAACTATCAAATTCGTCCTTACTGATAATTAAAGAATTGGAAGCTAATATTTGAAGGATAAAAAATTAAGAAAATGTTCTGAAAAAGCAATTCAAATTGCAAGTGTCTTGAACAAATTGTACTATTTGCAATATCTTAATTTGTGACTACCAAGATGAAAGAATACAAATTATTAAAATTTTACATGAATAATAAAAAAAAAAATTGATAAAATTGATTAATTTGGAACCAAAGTGAATGGGATCAAGAAAAGTGGATTTTTTTGTCTACCCCTATTTGTTGGAACTAATTTAATCTTTAAAAAATGTTTAGCAAGTTTGAAAATATTTTTATAATATTTTAAAGAAGGTGTTTGTTTATAATATATTCTAGGAAATGTAAAGTTTGAATTAGAATTTACAAACGTAACATATGAAGTGTTAATCGATTACCAGGGAGTATTAATTAAATTTGTGGGTAACTAATTTTTATGGAAAAACTAAACTTTAATGAGACTTTTCTCTTTTTATCATATTTTTCATTCACGTTATTGGAACTTTGAACAATATTACTATCTTTTAAACGAGAAGATAAAGGATTAAATATGTTTTTATTAATTTAAATATGAATAAAAATTGAAATTAATCTTTTTTTAAGTTTAACTCAATTTAATTTTTTTATTTTAAAAATATTTAGATTTAATATTTTTAACTGAATTATTTAACATTTTAAATATATTTTATAATAATATTTGAATTGTTTATTTTACTAAGAATTAAAGAAAAAAATATATATTTAATCTAAAAATATAATTAGCCATGTGTACTGTATTTAGGGTTGACAAACTAAATTACGTATTCTTTTCACTCTGCTGCACTGCTTTCCTTACTTTATTCTCAGTCATCGTCGTCGTGTTTCGCTTTTCCATTTTTTTGTAATTTTTTGTCCGTAATTACTGCATCAAAAGCAAGCGTTTTGGTCCTTTTTTTGTGCTTATTAATCATAAAGTTGTCAAAAAGTAAATAAAAGACAACAAATATAAAGAAAAAACCGAACGCGTAATTTATTTTTTAGTCTTGAATTCTTTCATTTATATAGGTAAAAAATAAAATAATAGATTATTTGTTAAAAGCGATTAACAACACAAATTAAATTTTTTCACTTAGCTTGAAGCATGATTAATCATGACAAAGTGTTACGGCGGAGACGAATTTTATTATCTCATGCCCATCCTTAAATAAAAACCATCTCCATCTTCATCTTCATATCTAATGGGTATAAGATATTTGTCTCATTATCATCTTCATTGAATAACGGGTATACCTCTTACCCATACTCATACCTGTTTTATTATTATTTTAGTATCAATTAATTATTTTTTATAGAAAACTAAAATCTACATAAAAAAAAACATAATATTATCAAATATTCAATATCAAAAACACATATTCTCTTATCTTTAGTGTCAAATATTTTAAAAGAAATTATAATTATATACATTTTAAATTAGAGTACCAAATAATTATATAAAATATTTCACAATTAATATAAATAAAATTTCACAACCAAAACATCTATATGAATTTCAATTTATGTTGGATGGTGTAAAAAGGATTTATGACAATAATATTAAACTATTATATTATATTAAATGAAAGATCTGTTGGTAAAGTTACACTTATGAAAAAGAATTAGGAAATAAAAATAATTATATAAAAATCATCAAAAATAACATTTTACAAAATCAAAATAAGTAATAAATAAAAATATTAAAGAAGATGAAATGATTTGATACATAATTGAATAAAATTGTACGAAGAAAAAAAATATATGATTAATATATGATAAAATTAAAAATACCTTAAACATATGAGAAAGAGTTGAAACATTGAGATAAAGTTGTTTTAGAAAATTAAGTTTTTCAAAATATTGGGGTTATGGATTGTAAATGTTCATTGTGCTTGGATGTTTTCATGAAAGGTTTTTTTTTTTTTTTTTTTTTTTTTTTTTTTTTTGGTTTTTTTTTTTTTTTTTTTTTTTTTTTTTTTTTTTTTTTTTTTTTTTTTTTTTTTTTTTTTTTTTTTTTTTTGTAGATTTTGTGGTTCTATTTCATTTTTATGGTTTATGCATACATTTGTTGTTTTTAGGTTTTAAGTTATATGTCTAAGTTTGAATTGTTATTTCATGGTTATGGTGTTGGAAATAGTTGTTGTTTGTTTGCGTGATATTCACATACCATCGTCTTCTTTTGTTACTTCTTTTTATTTATGGCTTTGACAATTTCTTCGGTTTTTTACTCTTGAAACATGTTTCCAATTTCATAATTGAAACGAGGCTACAAAAGTGTACACAAGTCGGATATGCCGCAAAGGTGAAACTTTTTTTTTTCTTTTCTTTTTATGCTTTGAATGATTTTTCTATTTTCCTTTTCTGATTATTGAATGTACATTTTTGGATATATTTCAGTGTTATTTTTTTTTTTGTAAAATGACAAAAAAATGGGAAATATTGTTGTTAAGTTAGTACATGATAAATGAATTTTATTTTTTTTTTTTCTTTCATTTATGTTTGTATGTTTTTTTTTCGATTATTTATGATCAAAATAAGAGGTTAAATTTATGTCAAAGCTTTAGGAATAGGAAATATTTAAATGTCTTTATACTCATTATTTTAAAATGTTTTTAGATTCTTTAAGATTTCAATTGTTTTATCAGAACATGTTGTTTTATTAGGACAAATTGGTATCATCTAAAATGTATTCACGCATCCTCTCATTATTAAGGATTTTCATGAATCTCCAGTTAGGGGCCATAGTGGATACTTTAGAACTTTTATGCACGTGGTGTTTTAACAAGGCATGAGAAAGGACATTAAAAACTTTGTTGTGCAATGTGAGATATGTCAAAGGAATAAGGCAGAAACTTTGGCTCCAATAATGTTACTTCAGCCACTACCAATTCCTACTCAAGTCTGGTCGGATATCTCCCTGGACTTCATTGGGGTTACCTAAGGCCCAGGGGAAAAACATTATTTTCGTATTTGAATAATTAATGTTTCTTGTCTACCTGAGTCTTAGTCTGTTTCTTGTCTTCCATATTTGAATGTCTGAGAGTAATTAATTTTTTGGTTCTCTTTATCTTTGTTGTTGAAGCATCTTCAGAGTTTTGGCCTTCAACCTCTATTTTCTTCTTTTCCTAAAATATGATGCAACTCATGTTTAGCTAGATATCTTTATCTTAAATTGGGTAGGTAGAGATTTGAATCTTGAAATAGAAGTTGTTTAATAACTACAGTTTGATGTTCTCAACATATCGAAGACCAACCAGGCCCTGCTCAACGCTACAAAGGTGTAGATATCCCATTTGCAAATCACAATGGCAACGATAATTGAATTATTGGACGTTCTTTTCATCTTCTGAAAACCATTTTGATGAAAGATGGACAATGCGACCTTGATGATGTAACTTAGACTAGATGAATAGGAAAAAGAGTGAAAAGAAGAATTCAGAATTAATTAATGAAATTCAAACTGTAACTTTGGATCCAAATCAACAGTAGTGCCAGATAAGAATTGGACAATAAAAAAGGTAAAAGATTGAACAATTAATAAGACCGACGGAATTGGTAATGAAATGTTGATTAGCAAGACGTATAAAAATAATAATAATAAATGGAGTTGCGGACAAATTGACTTATATTAATACTAGTGTACACACATGCGCGTCGTATGTGTGTATGTATTTTTAAATATACGTGATATTATATTAGTAGATGATGATAATGTAATGTTATTAAATTAATATATAAAATAAAATTATATTTATTAAAAATAAAGTGAAATATATCAAAAAAGATTAGAGAATAACAGTTGATAAATAGAAAAAAAAAAAAGAGTAGCAGAGATAGACGACTTTATAAAAAAATTTGTAAAAGTAACAGTCAATTTTAAAAAATTTAATAAATAATTATATTTTAAAGGGTAAAATTGGTATTTTGAAATGTGGACACAAAAGATGGAATTATTTTTATATATTGTTATTAGAGATGGCAAATAAACCCGTCCTCGTAGGTGTTGCCCGAACTTGTTCCTGTTTTGACGGGAACCCTGCATTGACTGGGTATGGGTATGAGTATGGGTATGGGAAATCCCCGACTTTTTCAGTTGGGTATGGGTATGGGTATGGGGAATCCTCGACTTTTTCAGTCGGGTATAGGGATGTACATATCTCGGCCATAATACTCGTCCCCGTCATATCAACGTCCTCGTTTAAATTATTAAAATATTCACAATTAATTTAGTAACCCTATATATATATATGTATATATATATATTTCTTTTTTTTCTATTTTTTATTTCTTTTAATTATTTGGTTTGTCATGAAACTCATTCGCATCTCCAATATATTTTTCATCTTATTATAACCTTTATGTAATTATGTTAAAATGATGTATGTTAATTAAAATTTTTTTATGCCTCCCATTTGAATATTTATATTTTTTTTAATATTTTTATTTATTATATATTTTCCTTTCACATGAGAATGTTTATACCCTCAATTTAAGGTAATATAAAAAATTCTTTACTTATTATTATTAATTTTTGTTTAATTTGAAGAACTCTTTTGTTTTGTTAAAATAATTTTCGTTATTTTTCAACCATTGAGTATATATGTTGATATTTGAAAAGTTTTCTTAGTTCTCTAAGGTATTTTTCATCTTATCATACCTTAATTATACATTTGATTTTCTTTGTGCGATTTCTTTCAATAGTCTCTAAAATTATTTCTAAAACACACATTTGTTAGTTTTCTAATATTTTTATTTATTGTTTATTTTTATCATGTAGAATAATATTTCGATATATTCTATCAAATTATTTTTTATTTTCTAACTCATTATTAATCATACTGTAATTTTTTCATTTTAATTGTATATATAACTTTTATTTACTACAATATAAAAAATTTAATGTAATTGCTATGATTTTTTTTATGTTAGGTGTCTGATCAAGGAAGTGTTCCTAATGAAGAAATAAATGATTTAGATCAAGATCAAGATTAATAGTTGAAGAATGTTATATTAGACTTTTACTATTTTACTTTTATGAAGAAACAAATATATTGTAATATTCCACTAATTTGAACATCTAAATTTTATTGTTTACCTTAAACAGACAAACTTTCTTGTTTTTAAAAATGTTATATCTAGTTATAAACAAATATCAAAATTTTAGAATTTTTGCTTTTTATTTGATATGTTTCAAGAATTATGTGGATTAAAAAAGTGCACCAAATAAAATTAAAGGAATTTAAAACAACAAGCAAAAGTCATCTACAAATAATGAATTGAATTGTAGGGGTGAAGAAACCCTACCAGGAATTTTAAAATGTTGAAATTAAAAACAAACAGAGGTTTGAAAAACTTCCGGAAAGCACTAGGGGTTCCAGAAGCGCTGGTAAGTAGCGGAGGTTCAGAACTGCGGGTAAGTAGGCGAAGGTTTCAGAATCGTCGGTAAGTAGCAGGGGTTCCAGAACCGTCGGTAAGTAGCGGGGGTTCCAGAACCGTCGGTAAATAGCGGGGGTTCAAAATCGCCGATAAATGCTACTTTACCAGAGGTTTCCCAAACCACAGGTAATTAGTTAACGATGCTGGTTTTTCTAGGGGAAAACCAAACCCGGGTAACACCTTTAGCGGGGGTTAAAACCGCTTGGAATGTCAAAAATAACCCCTGTTAAAAATTATTTCTCTTGTAGTGTATTGAAGTTCAAAAGATACAAAATCTATGTCAAAATTTTATTATTATGTTTATTATTTGTTCTTTGTGTCATTTTGATCAAGTGATGTATTATAACTTTTATTAGTGTATAAAAAAGAGATTTATTAAAATTTAAAAAATTAAAGTAAACAAACATTTAAAATATATTTTAATTTGAATATTTGTTTTCCTTTTATATTTTTTTAAAATATTTTTTAATTTTATCAACTAAGTTTCATTAATTTTTATAGTTGTCAAATTTAATAAATGTTTTGATTCTCATGAAATTTTATTTGGTATTCTAATCTAAAATGTAGACAATTATAATTTATTTCAAAGTATTTGATATGGAAGAAACAATCATCCTCCTAATATTGAATATTTGATAATATTATGTTTTCTTTACCGTAATTTTTTTTCTTTTATAAAAAATAATATTGAAGTAGTTAGAACACGGGTACGGGTATGAGTACGAGATTATACCCGTTACCCGGTGGGGATGGGGATGAGACAAGAGTTTGATACCCGTTGAGTTTGGGTATGAGAATGAGGATGGATTTTTTCTGTGAGGATGAATATGGAAAAGCGAAACTCGTCCCCGCCCTGCACCGTCCCGCTCCGTTGCCACCCCTAATTGTTATAGATGACACATGTTTTAGAAGGCTGTAATACCTTCACACTTTACATACTTCTATACAACCATTTGTATTTATTTTTTATTTAATCATTTAATTTATATCTGAAATAAATGCCTATAGTACACTTAGTTGTTAAATAGTTGTTTCCTTATAGTTAGAGTTTTTTTTTTTTCAAGTGTTTTACTTTATTTCCTAAAATAAGGAAGCAATTCCTAAGAGCATATTTGTTCTCTGTTAAGTTAATTAATGAGCCGACATAAATACTCAATTTGATATCCATTTGTATTTACATGTTAGATATAGAATAAATAATGTCTCTCTTTCTTACTTGGAAGTAATTCTTCATTTATATTTAACTATTAGGTCTGTTAGTCATGGTCAGATTCAGCTTAAAACCCAAATGGACTTATCTAGGTTATTTAGTTTATGTTGCTCAACTTGGGTTTGAGTCACATCACTTTAACATTAGTCAAAACTAACTTGAGTAAACATGGTCAGACCGACTTCATTTTACATGGAACCATGTCGACCTAACTCTAATAGATTCTGGATTGACTCGACTTTTAGCGTAAGTCAACTTCCTTCGACCTAGACATGGATCGACTCGTCTCAAATTCAACTCAGGTTAACTCGTCTTGACCTCTTACCTTTGTTAACTTGATTCAACATTTTAATTTATTACCTTTCAAATATTGATTTATAATCTTGTCACTATTTTTTAAGAAAATATTTGATGGATTATTTTTTACACAAAATTATCGTTTAATCTAAAAATAGTTAATGTAAGTTACCTTTCTTTTCACAAGTCTTCCGATAAGTCCATTGATTGGAATAAAATTATTGCCCTAAAACTTTTCTCACGATTTGATTTATTCTACAAATACCAAATTTGTGTTCATACTATAAAACTGATAACATTTCATTTGATAGTAATTTCATTGTGGATGCCATGTAATTTGTAGTTTATTTTATATATGCATCACATAAATTAAGTTATTACTTTATGTAAATTGACTAGATATTGTGATTTAAAAAAAGAACATTAATCCAGAATAAATTTCATCCGAATTTTTCTGTTTAGCAGTTTTAATTATAATAGATAAACATATGTATTTAACTAATTAAATATTATTTAAGAGTTGGGGTGACATTTACGGTGAGGACTTGGAAAATTGTAAAGTAAACCCATCACATAAGTATGATATGACAAACATAAGTTCACAAGGTTTACAAATTTTCATATTTGAAGAAGTAACAAAGAATTGTTGTTGTTGTTGTCTTAAATATTAATTAATTTATATTTTGTTGTCTTCAGAAAAAAAGGAAGTTTCCTTCTTTTTTTTTGTCAATATTTCTTTATAATTTGTAACTAAGACAATTTACTATAACGAACTTATTACCTATCTGGATTTTTAATATTAAAATATATTTTTTTCGTATAACTTAAAAGATTTATAAAAAATATAAAAATCACAATTTTTTATAAAAAATCAGGCAAAATATAAACTTTTCTAATGGTATTTATTTTAAATAACTATTATTTCTAAATAGAAATAAGTAAGGTTATTTTGTTACTCATATGTAAACTGTTACACTGTGTTAATTTGAACTCTTTCTATGTCGAATTAACCATCTTTTATTCATAAAAGAAGCCATTGCAAATATTACATGTTAAAAAACAATTGCTTTGCAAAATGCATTTCCAGAATATTTTTTTAATTTTATTATCTTTCGAATATTGGCTTATAATTCTGTCACTATTTTTTTAAGGAAACATTTGATCGATTATTTGTTATATAAAATTGTTGTTTAATCTAAAAAATCGATCTCTCTTTTCACAAGTCTTCGGATAAGTCAATTGGTTGGAATAAATTATTGCCCCAAAACATTTCTCACCATTGATAATGAGGAAAGTGACAATGGTGGAAAAGTGGAGGGACTTATCGTAAGAATGCCTCCATTGACTTAGACTTTGACAAGCATGATCTTTTATTATTTGTGATTATTTATATTATATTTAATTATTGATGATTTAAACTTTATTGTGATGAATATGTTTATTGTGACTTAGCCAAAGATTACTCAATTAGTGATACTTGATATTCTGATTGTATTTGGTATTTTATCATAATATATGATTCACGGTACTTTTACAATCAAATTATGTATTAATTATATTGTAATTGAGCGTTTTGATTACTGTTTGCAAAGATGAAACTTTATTTACATTTATTTCTTTATGTGAAGCTCGATTAATTGAAGTACAATTGATATTTACCTTGTTTAGTTTACAATTGAACCTGGTTTGGTTGGAATAATAGAGTTTGATTCAATTTTATTAATTTTCCTTGTCATTTTATTTACATGAGACCAATGTCCAATTTAATAATGACTAGATTCATTGAAGTTTCCTTTTTTTATTTGGCAATATTTGTTACATTTTGTCCAATTACACCAAACTATACTTTACTACGACAAACTCATTTGCTAGCTAGTAATATGAGATGACAATATTATAGGAACAAGATAGAAAGCTTTCACTATTGAAATATTTTCTTAATATTTAGTGGGACTTACAATTTTTTTTTAAAATCCTGAAAGAAAAATATCTATTTTATGAATTGTATAAAAAAAATCACAGACAATATACAAATTTAATTGTATATATTTTCATACAATATTTTGTCTCTACACAAGAATAAATAACATTATTTATTATTCATGTAAAGCTATTAAATTGTAATAATTTGGACTCTTTCTATGTTGTTAGGAAAAACTGACCATCTTGGTAGCCACAAATAAAGATATCGCAAAGAGTACAATTTGTTGGACACAATTGCATTTTCAGAGCACTTTCTTAGTTTTTTTTTTTCAAATATTAAATTCCAATTCTTTAATTATTTGTGAGGAGGAGTTTGATGGTTTGTTTTTTTCATATAATATTGTGGTTTAAAATGAAAATTCACAAGTCTTCTTGGAAGTCAATTGATAATGCTGAAATTATTGAAATCTTTCATGCATTAATGAAATGCATAATAAATATAAGGTTAAATTATTCTTTTGGTCCATTTATTTGTCATAAAATTTCATTATGGTCCTCAAGTTTTTCATTGTCTCAATTTAGTCCTCATTTTCTTAAAAATGACTCAATTTGGTCCTCACCGTTAACTTTGACCAAACGGTGTTAAAGTCAACGTCACGTGTCAATTTTTTGTTTTTTTTGATTTTTTTTGATTTTTTTTTAAATTTTTGTTAATTTTTGTTAATTTTTGTTAATTTTTTTTTATTTTTGACACGTGTCACTTTACAGTTGTGCCACGTGTCAAAGTGACTCAATTTGGTCCCTATATTTGTTTTTAGTTTCAATTTAGTCACAATTTTTGTAAAAATGAAGCAATATTGTCCTTCCTTAAATTGACACTAAATTAACTTTTTAATAAATTTTATGTTGATATTCTTACTAAAATTAATGTTTTTATTAAATATTTTTATAAATATTTTAAATTAACTTTAAATTCTACACAAAACATTAGACTTTGATTTTGTTTTGAACTTGAAATTTAGTTCCTAAACTTATGTGTGACAAGTTATTTGATTTTTAATTTTTACTAAGTTTGTATAATATGATACACTTGATGCTTTTATATATGATGACAAAATTGTTAACTTCTGAAATTAAGTTTGGGGTTTAACTTTATTTAATAATAAAACTAGAAAAAAAACTTATTTAAAAATATTTTTACAAATATTTAATAAAAACGTCAATTTTATTAAGAATATCATCATAAGTTGTATACAAAGATTAAATTGAGTCTCAATCTAAGGAGGAGAATATTGCTTCATTTTTACAAAAATTGGGACTAAATTGAAACTAAAAACAAATATAGGGACCAAATTGAGTCACTTTGACACGTGACATAACTGTGAAGTGACAAGTGTCAAAAATAAAAAAAATTTCAAAAGAAAAAATTAAAAATTTTAAAAAAATTAAAAAAATTTATTAAAAAAATTCAAAAAAACTAGAAATTGACACGTGACATTGACTTAACACTGGTCAAAGTTCACAATGAGGACCAAATTGAGTCATTTTTAAGAAAATGAGGACCAAATTGAGACAACGAAAGACTTGAAGAGCAAAATAAAATTTCATGACAAATAAAGAGACCAAAAAGTAATTTAACCTGAATATAAAGTTGAAATGAAATCTCATTAGTTTTTTTTATTATTTCAAACATAAAACCTTTTAGTGCATTTAATGTGTGCGTTTTATGTTTTATATTTGTTGGCTTTTACTAACTTATTGTATGAGTCATATATAATTGTAAATAAAAAAAGGGTTGTTTTAGTACATTATTTATGGACCACAAAAATTAGTTGATATGATGAATAAAAAAAAGTGACTTAGAATGAAGTAACGAAGCAGTGCAGCAGAGAGAGAGAAGAATATGTAATTTAGGAGTTGGTGTGTGTATATATATATATGGATGGGTATTGGGAGTGGTAAATTCAGAAACCATATATCAGTCTCTTCTAATATTCACTCTGTTTGAAAGTGATAATGAAGAATATGAAAGCGATGATGTTTGTGGTGTGTGTGGTGTTGCAGGTTGCGTACGGAGAACACCATCTGAGATGCCTTCCGAAGGAGAGGGAAGCACTCCTCCAATTCAAGGCTGCCATTGTTGATCGTTACAGCATGCTCTCCTCTTGGACCTCTCCCGACTGCTGTCAGTGGGAAGGGATTCGCTGCAGCAACCTCACCGCCCATATTGTAAGCCTCGACCTTCACGGAGAAGTTCATTATAAATATCTTTCTCTTGGCTATTATGATGAAGTCTCTCGGCGTTACATCAGCGGAGAGATCCACAAGTCATTAACGGAGTTGCGACAATTACAGTATTTGAACCTCAGTCTCAATTCTTTTCCAGACATTAATATTCCAGGGTTTATTGGCTCCCTTACCAACTTGAAATATCTTGATCTCTCTTCATGTAAGTTTGGCGGAAGAATTCCAAGTGAGTTAGGCTCTCTTTCTCATTTAAAATACTTAAATCTTGCTTCTAATTATTATTTGGAGGGTTCAATCCCTCATGAACTTGGAAATCTATCTCGCTTGCACCATCTTGATCTCAGT
>Ga0214542_1000784_pt1 | contig 60749 bp, 35 predicted proteins | sample CNSS1metaG_FD_160096 | JGI IMG/M metagenome (GOLD analysis project Ga0214542, IMG submission 160096) | Root nodule microbial communities from cowpea collected in UCLA plant growth center, Los Angeles, California, USA - CNSS1 | ecosystem: Host-associated > Plants > Roots > Nodule | place: USA...
CTAGACCGTTTCCTCTCATACACCCTGCCCCACCTATTCTTACCATTCTCTTCTTGGATCATGGGCTCTTTAAACCCAATTGTATTTGGGTCTGTATCATAAGGTGTGGCGGAATATGGACTGAGGTTCAATTAAAATCAACGAGAAAAAACACAAGTCAGGCTCTCAGACGTGGAGGGAGATTATGTTTAAGGCTTGAGCTTTGAACTACAGGCGGAAACATTTGATAGTAATATTTACAATGTCAAACTCTGTTCAAATCAATTGATATTTACAATGTCGAACTCTTTCAAATCAATTGATTTGTGGTGCAAAGAAATTGATTTTGAAATCAGAGGCGTCATGTAAATTGCAGCGAAACAAGAGTTAAACTAAACTATTAACTACATCACAACTTTGCTCCAAGCAGCACGGGCAAATCAGAGAAGCTTCGATATAACATGGCAAGAAGTCCAGAATGCTTTAGTAGCGGCCCTAAGAATAACAGGGTTTTGATATATCCTGTAATGAATTTCAAATGCAAAAATGAAACTATTAGCCAAATAAAAGAGGACAAATTAACTGAGAATGACTGTCTTGTTATACCAGATGTGAAAAACAACTATGATTACTAAGAAAGATGACACACAAGGCATCTTAAACGTATGATATCAGATACAGCAGGAAAATAGACGACCAAGTTATGTTAAGATTACGAATGCAAGTTATTCCTTAATTATGAAAAAAGGATGGGGTTGGAGTAACAACTTACCCTATGGCCGTAGCACCCCAAGATGCAACGTTATAAATAACTTTGCTCCCATCCCAAGCCTTTCGTAGCTTTCCCTTTTTCTTTTTCACTGAAAATGTCTTGCTAAGCGCTAATAGAACAAAACCATAAATAGTCAGAAATTATTTCCCACTGTTTTAGCTACCTTACAATGAACTTGTCTCAATACGATCGTAGAAAGTTATCCCAATATGATAAAAGAGTTATTTCTAGCTTATCCCACAAACATATGGAAGAATAACAAAAGTAAGGTATATACTAGACGAATGCCAACAAACTCACCGTCCTGGAGTTGAACAGGTGTTAAATCCTACAAAAAGCAAAGAAATCAATTAGAGAGAAGAAAGAAATGTAGAATATGTTGGTTGCAACTGATTGTAGATGGATTTCATAAAACAAAAATATTCACAGCCAAAGAAGTGAAAGACATTCTTTATTACAAAATGCAAGTGATTGTAGCCCAAAACCTGAATAAGAAGGGCTACAGAGAAGCAGACTATGGAAAAGGCCTTTATATTAAATGGCAAGTTGCAACTTATTTCCTCAACATTAAACAGAACTTAGTGGACATACATACTTTTGGAGAAAACAGTCATTATATAAACTTAAACTTCTCAGTTAAATATTAAAACCAGAAGTTTCCAGTTTGACTTTGTAAAGAGATAGTAGTGGTATATAATATTATCAAGTAGCCATGTGGCCTGGCATGGTTAAACATCAGTTTATGAAAACCATAATAGAAACATAGAGCATTTATTGCAACACCAAAATAGAGTTAGTGTCAAAGCAGACAACACTAGTGCAAAAAGATAAAAAAACACTAGGCTGATGAGAGATCATTAACTGGATAATGGAAATATATATTGGTAAATAACGCTTCCTATATTTATTTAGTAGATTTTAATCTAAATATTAAAAGTAAGACATAGAGAAATAAAAATATGTGAAATGCCAAAAAGTCCTTCATTGTTTAAATGGCATAGTCGGATACAACCGCATCACAAAAATTCCATGAAAATATGACATGTAGCCAATCTGTGCAAAGAAGTCTAATACATGCCAATTCAGAAAAGTAAAAAAATTGCAATTAGTACAGTTCAAAATTGGTGTGATTTGACAATATATGAATGAATTGCTTGACTTTTGCTATTCTGAGGACAGAAAATGGAGGTTTCTCAGTCAGGTTGCAACAGATTAAATGAGGTTTCAAAACCAACAGGAGAAGCATGCCTATAGCTTCCTTGCAAGTTATTTTAGTGTAAAAAATGTTCACATGAAGTATTTTATTTAATATACATCCTCGGTGTATCCGTATCCAATATTTTTTAAATGTTTTCTATTTTCATATCACAAACATAATCGACTTGTCATGACTTGTACACGTTTCTGCGCATGGAAAGCAACACATACAAAAGAGAATTTTAAAGATGATCTGAAAAGAAAATTCCGCAAAAGCTTTTGAGAAACAAACATACAAATCATTTCCCCCAATTGGAATTTGCACATTTGAAGGTATAAGCAGATACAATAAAGCAAAAAGTCCAGTGTACATTGAAGTTTGGAGTAAAAAAAAAGGATTATCACAGTTTTCAAGAGAGAAGCAAAAACACGTACACACAGTATAGAGCAACTGAATAACAAGTACACACATATCACATACCTTGGTCTGCTTAATAGATAGCAAATATGCAGCCATGAAGCATGCGATGCCCTCCACTATATCCTCTTGTCTAACAAGGACATAATCTTCTTGGTCTAAGTCATCACGTTGGCCTTCCCAGAGATCATTTTCACCAATCATATCCCAAGAATTACCTTCTTCTGCCACAACCAAGCACTTTTTTTCTTTTATTATGATTCTAAATTTGAAACAATGGAGAGAAAACATTGATTACTTAAAATCACCAAAGTGCAGAAGATACCATCTATATTCTTCGAAACTGACGCCTGAGCACACTCCAACTTTTGAAGAAAGGCAGGGCATTCAACTCTTGATTTGAGCATATCACGTAACTGCATTGAGACACATGGGCTGTGGTGTTAGGAAGAATAATCAGCTCTATTGTATCCATAATTACCCATATTAAGGTAGTGCTAAAATCATACTATTAACAATTATTCCGTACCAATATCCTTAAGTCTGTAATGAAGAATTTTCAAAACAAAACTTATATGCAAGTCTTTAGTCGCTTTTGGAGTTAATCTGATAAAAATTAGAGTTTCACCTTTCACGTAGAAAAGGCTTGCCTTCTGCCATCAGAAACAGCTATGGAAGTGTATCTAAGTTTTTGTCCCAATATTTTATCTATTTTTAAAATACTAAAAGACTAATTTTATTAACTGTCCCTTTGACCCCGTATAAACACTACTACCAAAGCATCGATGACCAAATCAAAGTCCCTAGCAACACAACACAGGCTACAAAATCCACTACGATAAAGAGCTTGTATCACTAGAACAGTAGTAGCAACTACATGTAAATTCAACAACACATTTTTTTGTCATGAATGCTGTCAACAACAGCAGAAAAGTGATATTGATATGCCTTGTCACATTGGAAGAGAAGAAAAATAAAAATAAAAATTCCGTACAAACCGAAACCCTAGAAGGGAAAGAGGAACTACCTGGTCGGCATGAGGATCGGTACACGCAATGGCCTCAGCTTCGCCATCAGCGACACAATCCTCTTCTTCAACCTCAGCAGAAGAAGAAGAAGGAGAAGCAGCGTCGATCAATTCGAGAGCTCTCTGACACTGCAAGAGCACAGCCTCAAGGGTCTTCCTCTTGACGCGAAACGGGTCCGGGTCCGGGCCCACCGAAGCTTTGAGATCCATTTGCGTGGTTTAATGAAGAGAGAGAGGGAGGGATAAAGATTGTTGGTTGGTATCCATGGATTTACATTAAATGCTTCCAAACACTGTCTTTGATTCGGATTCGTTGTGCCGTGTTTTAGGAGGCGGCGACCACGACGGTGACGAACACACTACGGCGAGGGACGGCGACGGAGTTTACGGCTGCGTGAGGTTTGTCAATGAAACCAAAGAAGGGATTCCATTGGAATACAAATACAACACAATTCTACGAAGATGGGTTTCGTGTACTCCAATTGTTCCGTCTACACCTGCTAGTTAGCGTTACAACAACAACTCTTTTTCTAATATCTACCTTTTTTAACTTTTATCACGCCTTAATTATATATATTATTTTTGTTTATTTTATTTGGTTTTATTTTTATATTCAATTGATTGTTTTTTTATTTTTTAAAACTATTAATATGATAATTTTTTTATTCCATCAACAACAAAATAGTTGGTAAAAAATATTCAATATTTTATTTCACAAATAATATAAATATGGTTTATGTTAATTGACTAGAGAATTACATTACAGTATTGTGGTTTAAAAAGTTGAAAATTTTGGAAGGGTTTTATTAATAATGTGTAAAGAAACTTGATTAAACATTTATTTGTGTTTTCTTTAAGTAGCATTATTATAATTGTTTTTTTTTAATTAACTTTCCCACAAAAATGTTTAAGGAACTCAGAATTTAACTTCTCAAATTGATTTGTTTATCTTAATAAAATCATTGTGTTAGTCATTAAATGGTTTATATGATATGTAATAAAAAAACATGATAGAAACATTATGTTATTCTCTAATTTTCATAATAATTAAACAAATTAAAATAAACTCTAATAGATTTAATTGAATTAAATTATATAAATGATTTAGTTTATTATGAATGCCATCATATTTAAAAAAGTATTTTTGAATCTCATACTTATTCTTTGTTCAAACAATTTTATTTATAAATAGTTCAGTTTCTAAAAATCAAATTAGCGTGTTAAATGATTCTAAAGGTTCCATTTTTTAATAAAATTTCAAGTATCTTCCTTCTTTTTATTTGATTAAATTGGATTCTTGAAAAATTTGTTGCAAACTATATGTCATATATGTCATGTCTCGGCACATGCACATGTTTTTTTAATTCTTTTTTTAATTTTTAATTTTTTATATTTTTTTAATTGTCACATGTCAATTTGACATTGTACTACGTGACAAAGACATTGTTATTTGACAGTAATAGTGTTACCTGTCAATATTAAATATGAAAAGTCTCAATGTAGTAATCTCTGTATTTATTATTTTATTTCAATTTAATTTCATTTTCTTTTAAATTAAATTAATTTCATCCGTATACCAAATTTAATTTATATACAAACTTTACGATGATTAGGCAAATGAATATAAGAAACTTTTGTTAATTAAAAAAAAAAAAAATTTTTAATGAAATAAATGTGTCAACAATAAAAAAATAAAAATGGGTGAGTTAAATTCCGTATATTAAAAAGGTTTAATGTTTTTATTTTGTAACTTTAACTCAATATTAAAATTAATCATCTTTAAATTTTTGACATAATTTAGTCGGTTAATTTTAAAATTATATGAATTTAGTTACCTTTAATCAAATTTTATTAAATTTATTTTATATTTCAAATATATTTTATAAGAATGTTTCATAAGAATATTTCAAATATATTTCAGTTGTTTATCATCTTTAATATATTCTGTTTAATTGTTAATTTAGAATTTCTTAAAACATTAGATAAATTCCATAAAATTTGATTAAAATAATTAATTATACATATATAAATACAAGAGATTAAATTAGTCAAACTAGACTAATTTCTATTTGTACCGAAATTAATGGGTCAAAAAGAAAATGTTTAACTTAATTAAAAGTTATTATCTATATCAAATATCTTTTAAATTTTCATCTATTACTTAGTTTTTTAATGTAGTATTATTTGTTTACTTGAAAGTAAGTAACTCTAGGTAAGTAACCGATTCTCCTGTAACTTTTGGTGTAAGTAGAATCGATTGTCGTTGTTTTACATTCACACAAAATAAAATTTCGACCATTTATACTAAAGGAAAATCGGTTCTCTTGCTTATGTTTTTTGTGAGAATCAATTCTCAACACTTTCTATTTTCTCAATAATTGATTCTAAAGGAAGGATTTGTTCATTTACGATTTTAAAAAACAAAATGCAAGCTTAGTAATAAAAAATTAATAATACTTAAAATAGATTTATAAAATAATAAATAATAACATATAATAACATATAAATAATTCATATATTAATGATAAAAATGTAATAATATCAATACTAAAATTTAATAATAATTATATTTTTTATCACGGACATTTTGGCTATCTTACAATTTCATTTATTGAAATATTTTTTTTAACATTTTCGTCAATCGTTAATCCACAAACGTTTTATAAATTTTCTTGTGATTTTCTTCGTGTACTTCTCACCATTTTTTTTAATCCGAAGAACTTAATTTTCGCTTTTTCTTTTTTTCTCAAACATATCATTTTTCAATTTATCAAATATTTCATTCAATCCAAACAAAATACCACAAGACGTTAATTTTCAGTGTAAAGAACTTGACTTTTCTCTGACATTTTATTTTCAAACCCTTAGTAGAATATTTTCATTGACATTTGGTCTTTTTTTTTTTTCTCAATCTAGGATACTGTCAATACTAGTTTCCTGATCATGGGTGCATGTGATTCCTTATACTTTAATATTTACTAATTGTGTTTTCGCAAATAAATCCACGAAGAAAACATTTATCTTATCTGCTAAGTATTATTATTTCAACAGTTTTAAAAATTATATTAAATAATTTATAAATATTTGTAATTGGTTCAATATAAAACATTTATATTTTTAGATACTCTAATATCGAAATCCCAGCATCCAAACATTATTTATTTAGTTGAAATCCTAATTAGGAAGAGAAACACAAGTTTACATGCAGTGAACGTGTGGTTGTGACATGTGGAAATCTTATAATAAGAATACGAGAATGAACATATAAAGAAACATATGAGAAATGTTGAAATGACCAAATTATGATTTGTAATTGGAGCTTATGTAATGATTTCCTTTCGTTTGGTTCGTGTTTTAAGGTTAAAGGGTCCATGTGTTATAGATTAGTAAGACTCGTTCGCCATTGAAGATTTTGGTCTTTGATTAACCACCCAAACATTTCTCGCCTAACTTTCCATTTGGAGAAGAGAGAGAAACACAAAACCAAAGACAAAGAAAGACCCAAATACCATTTTCACTTGCACGCTTTTCCTTTCCTGTTTTTTCCCTCCAACACCTCTTAAGATGTTTTCCTTCTTCACACTTTGTTGCGTTTGATTGATTTCAAAGCCAGGTATGCAACATTGTTCATCCAAATCAATGTTTTTTTTCTTTTACACTTTTTCGGTTGTTAATGTTAATGATAATGATAATGTTAATGTTAATGTTAATGCACGTGATAATAATCAAACTGCATTGCCATTTGATGAATGTGAATGCAGGGTCTGGTCAATTGAATGTGGTGATTTCTGTTAGGTAAACATCTTGGGTATACTTCTGTGATTTTGGGATCACAGATATGAACAACACAAATCCAGAATTGTCTCAGGTGAATGGTTTTTTAATTAAATATTATCAGTAACTTTTAATGCATGGAACTTTTCTGTTTTTAATATATTTTTCACTTGATGTTGGTTTTGAATTAACTAAAGAATGAGGATTGTTGTGCCTCAAAATATGAACTTTTAGACACATGTGAATGGAGAAAAAGCCATGTAATAATTACTTGTTCCTTTTGTAGGGAAATGGTGGTGCTTCTTATGGTTATTCCCAATCTGGGTCACAAGACCATCAAACACGTTCTCAAGGTGGTGGCACTGGCAATATGGTAATAATTGTCCTTTGAAAACATGTGATTTTGTTTTAATTTGGATCAACTCAACATTTTCTTGCTTAATGGAAGCATGATTTGACAATATTAATATTCTCCATATTCACCCTTTTGTGACAATCATTCTTCTCAAGACTTTTCTTTTATCACAGTTCAAGAATATTGTAATTAAGCTTACCCAGGTGATAAAAGGCACACAAAATTGAGAAAAAAAAACCATTGTTGAATTTAGCTATTTTGAAGTGAATAAAGTTTTCATGTTTATTATCCTTCTGTTAAGTTTCTGTAATTTCTTCTTTAGCAGATTTTCAAGAGTGGACCACTTTTCATTTCATCCAAAGGTATGCTTTTCTCTATTAACTTGCATATTTTCTTCTAAGAAGCTAAACACTTATCTCTAGTTATCAATTTTGTTAGGCTTGAAAGCATTTTGGATGTACTTGTAGCATGTTTTTATCAAAGTAAAAGAGTTTTATATAGGTTTTTATCATAAAGGGGAAATTCGTATAGTAAATGGCAGGGGATGATTATTTATGCCAAGAAATGAGAAAATAAATGTTACAACATCACTAATTTTCTTTTTAGGCCTTTTACAATTATCATTGGGATTTTTCTTAATGTATAGGAATTGGATGGACATCTTGGAAGAAAAGATGGTTTATTTTAACACAAACTTCACTTGTTTTCTTCAGGAGTGATCCAGTAAGTAATTTTTTTTAGCATCTACTTTATTCATATTGTTCAATTGACTTTGGGATTCATTCAATTTTAGAAAAAAATGCTTTAGTTTTTCAAGTTTTAGTTATTTTGATTAAGAGTATATCAATAGATAATAGAAATAATTATATTTATTATCAAACTGATCATTATCTTATAAGAGTCATAATATTTTACAATTATTCATGAAGAAAAATGGTGATCATGCTTTTTATATGGTATTGAATTTAAGATGGATATATGGTACCCACTTGAGGCACTATTACATTATTAATTGTCCTTATTTGATTAGGCATAAATCATGATAGAATGGCCTTGCACTTGAAATTGATATCTATTGTGATAACAAGAAGAAACTAGAAATGATAAGTGGAATGTTAATTAACTATGTAAAAAGTTATACTTTCAAACTTTCTTGCTTATACTTTTTGGATAGAATTTTGAACATTGTTGCATTGCCAAAATGGATTCTTTATATTATTTCATCATAAGTAGTTTTAAGTGAGTCGTGTGAAATGAAATAAACCTTATAAATATAGCCACACATGCGAACTAACATGTTTATTAAGATTTCCTTTGTTTCTAAGCTTGTTATCATATTCATATTTGTGTTTTTTCTCTGCAGAATGCAATCCCTCAAAAGGGAAATGAAGTTAATTTGACCCTTGGAGGCATTGACCTCAACAATTCAGGCAGGTTGGCTTGTTTTTCACATCTACACATTTTAACTTTTGTTTAATCTTTATGTTTGTACTGTGAAAATAGCAGTATTGTAAAGTTTCGTGACCTCCTGCAACTTTTCTTGTAAAATTTTGTAGTGTTGTTATCAAAGCAGATAAGAAACTTTTGACTGTGCAATTTCCTGATGTTCATGATGGACGAGCATTCACACTTAAGGTGCTTTATTTTCCTTTCTTCTTTAGAAAGATATTTGCTTATGTGATGCTCTGGTTTTTGTTTCTCTGCAATTTTATGTTCTCCATATGCATGATATATGTTCTCTTCAATTCAACAGACAGATACAAAGAGAAACACAGACAAGGAATGTAGGATGCACAAACTTTTATTATCTTCTAAATATTATTCCATTGTTGGTGTTGTAGGCTGAAACCATGGAGGATTTATACGAGTGGAAGACTGCACTTGAGAATGCTTTAGCACTGGCACCTAGTGCTACCAATGGAACGGAGCAAAATGGTATCTCTGATAACCAGTGTATGCTCTTGTTATAATTGTGCTTTACCAATACATTTTGCCACAGAGTTCATACCCCGTGGCTCATAAACTAAAAATGTCGTTCAAAATCTATATACAATGATTTAATAAACAGTTTTATTATCACCATGTAAATGTTTTGAACAACAACTATTGTTAAGTTTGTTTCCTTTCATATTGGATCCTTGACATGAACATTACACATCTATCTCTACAGTGATAATGGTAATGGTATCTGATTGAGTCTCTTCTGTCATTTGGGTTGCTTCTATAATATATGTAGAGTGTCTTGGTTGTTAATTTTTATGCGATAATACTTATGCTTAATACAGTAAAAGACTATAACTTTTAATTCTCTTTTATATGATTTTCCTGCACTTCTATAGTGAAGGATAGAGAACCGGCTAAATCTACTGTTATTGGTCGACCAATTTTACTTGCATTGGAGGATGTTGATGGAACTCCATCATTCTTGGAGAAAGCCCTAACATTCATAGAAGAGCATGGTGGGTTTTCTTTCTCTCTTTATCTGGCTTTATATATATATGTTATGTGTACAGAAAATTTATAAGGTGACAGCTTAAAAGTAAAGTTAATTATTTTCCTTGAGCCAATACCAAGACAAAACAGTGCTTCTGGTACTGGTAAAAGGTTTCATATGATGAATCTAATGAATGTTATAATATAGGAGCAAATGTGGAAGGAATCTTGCGACAAGCAGCTGATGTTGATGAAGTTGAACGTCGAGTTCGGGAATATGAACAAGGTTTGTGTTTTTTATTTTTTGTTCAGGGCTAATCTTTTAACTACATATTCTCACATGTTTAGCCATTGAGAACTGCAATTGTATTTCAGGCTTTGTCAAATAAGTACTTTAAGTAATATGTTGAGCGTTGTTTATCGATAAGAGAACTCCTTATCATATATGTAAACTAATAAAAGACTACTCATTTAGCTAAATTTTCTTCAACATTTTCACAAGCATTTAATATGCAAGGGTCAATCTTTCCAAAATAATACCATGGATGAAAAATATGGAGTTCTGCAGTTTTCCCTTTTTCTTAGTCAAAATCACTCATAAGATATTATGCTCTTGGGTATTATGACACATGGTTGCAGGAAGAGTTGAATTTTCTCCAGATGAAGATGCACATGTAATTGGAGACTGTATCAAGGTATATTTTCATGGTAAACCAAAGTGATGATACCTTTTTAGTAATACATTATTGTTATTTTTTTCTTATTTCTGTAAATTTTTAGCATGTACTTCGCGAATTGCCATCTTCTCCAGTCCCCGCATCTTGTTGCAAGGCACTGTTAGAATCTTGTCGAAAGTGTGGTCTGTTCTTCCATCTTTACTTCATTTTAGTCTTTCCATTGCTTATGTTTTTGTTTGTAAAGTTTATTTTCTCTAATGGTTGTCAAATGAAAAGTTTTTCCATTGAAAATTAGAATGTATGAATTGGCACACGAAAACTTCTAATTCTAATGCAAATTTTTAACTTTTTTGACAATCTATTCAAAAGAAGAAATAGGGTCTTCCTTCTTTGATTTTATTTAGAAAATATCGCGATAACTTTTTTTTTAAAATTTATATAGATGCCATGATGAAGTTTAATTATAATTCATTCTTTGAAATTGCCGCAATAATTAGGAACTGAGCGTGGTAGTAGGGTTGCTGCTATGCGTGAAGCAATAAACGACACTTTCCCAGAACCAAATCGCCGCTTATTGCAAAGGTGTTTGATAGATAACTTTATATTATTTTCATTTAATTTCTTTTTATTTACAACCCATTTATTTCTTCTTCTTTTTTTGTTATTTTATATGCTTAATTTCAAGGTTTATAATGAGTACTCTTATTATTTAGTTATTAATTCAATCATCGAGTTTTTTATTGTTGATTTGGTATAGTCTTGTGCAGTCAACAACCTACTAAATTGCAAAAGTTAATCAGTCAAGTGTCAATGATTTATGATAAAGTCAATTAACAAAAAGAACAAGCATGCTTGTAGGAAACATGCCTTTTAAATGTTTGATTATTGTCCAAAAAGCACTGCATATGCAAGTTTAAATAAAGGATATCTCTTCCTGCACCTGCATGGGTGGGAAAAAGTGAAAAATACCCTTAGTCTATTTTTCAGATCATGTTTTGACAATGTAAGTTGTTGATTTCATTCTTGTACAGAATACTAATGATGATGCAAAGTGTGGCTTCTCGCAAAGCTGTGAATAGAATGAGCTCTTCAGCTGTGGCAGCTTGCATGGCGCCTTTACTTCTTCGACCACTTTTGGCCGGAGAATGTGAAATTGAAAATGATTTTGATGTAGGTGGTGATGGTTCTATTCAACTCTTACAAGCTGCTGCTGCGGCAAACCATGCTCAAGCAATTTGTATAACCTTATTAGAAGAATATAACAGCATATTTGGGGTAATTATGTTTTCATTTTTCTTTCATGGCTTCCATATACAAATTATGAAACTGTGTGGTATTCATATGCTCTCTTGAATCATTTCTTAGACGTTTTATGCTTGCATGTTGAATTGAACTTGCCTCGTTACAATTTTTTTCTTCTAATTTAGAAGCAGAGCATTACTTATTGGTTGAATTCCTTTTCATTAAATACATCACATGAAATATTTCTGCAAATTTTTTAATATTCATGCAGCTGACTCACCTAATGAGCTAATTCTTGATTGTTATTGCTGTTTTCTCTTCACATTGCTAAGTTCTTAGTGTTCTAACAGGAAGGTTCCATGTCCCCTGACATATACACTGACTCAGATGAAGTGAGTGGATCTGAGAGTGAGGAGGAGGCAACTGATGATGACGTGTCCTATGAAGATGATGAAGAATATGATGAAGAAGACGAAGAAGATGATGATGAATCAGTACATGATAGTGAAGGAGAAGATGATCTTGTCAGTGAATCGTACAGTGGAAGTGAAGATTCAGAGGCCGATTACGAGGTTCAAACTTGATTTTATTTATTTCGCGACCACTAAAAAAGTATTTATGTTCAAAATTCATTCAAATGAATCTATGCTTAGACAAGAAGTGACATGGTTATCGTTAATTATTCATATTTATTAATAGTTTTTGGTAATGAACAGGAGCATGACCATGCTAGTTCAAGTTCGAAATCCTCAGTTTTGACTGACAAATCTAAAGCCACTCGAAAGTCATCATCAAAGTCACTGGAAGTCTCGGTGCCTCAAAAAGATATCAAAAGCTCTGAACATCTCACGAGTCCAAAGAAGAGTGACTACGGTGATCAGTCCAATAAGCGTGCTGATAGAGATGCTATTGATGAAGCTGCATTGCAAAATTTAAATTCTCCTGGCCCTGCTATAAAGAAATCCAACACCATGTCCAATGGCCCAGCACCTCGTCACCGCACCACACTGGGGCGCACCTCAGTAAGTAAATTTTTAAAAATTGGTGATATGATTTTTTATCTTGCCAATTATGCCTTAAGTTGGTTAAAATTTTCTCTTCTAATTTTGAATTTTACTTCCGTTTAGTTGCTTTTCTTTGAGTTAAATTACCGCCGTATAATAAGTTAGTGTTTTTTCTCTTCTTTTGCATTCTGCGCAGGCAAGGAAGAATCTTTCCATGGAATCCATTGATTTTCCTGTAGAAGACGAGTAAGTAATTGACATCTATCAATTGTATGCGATTACCTTGCTCTTATATTGTTCATATTTTATCTAATTTGTAGCCTATTTATCCATCTCTCAACTACGCAATTGAAGGATCAAACTCTCCTGCCTAACTGCTTTATTACATATTTGTATGCTTGAATTTATGTCAACAAGAATCTAGTATTATATCCATATGGAAAGATAAAAATCCAGTAGTTTGTTTTCCTTCTCATGTTAAAAACCAGGAAAGTTGAGTAGCCAAGAAAAAATTACTTCATATGACTGTCTTTCTGCGTCCAAATCTTTAATGTTAGAGTGACCTCGTCCATAGCTGCTGGAAGTTTACTGCCACTTAAATATAAATTCACAGAAAGATAATCTTAGTGGTTCTAAATGTTTACCATAACTTGCTGTTAACACTTTGATTTAAGGAGGAGCAGAGAGTGTGCGTGTCTGTCGTTAGTTTCTTCATGTTTCTGTGTGACTAATTTATGTTTCTAACTGTAGGGATGAAATTGAAAGGCTTGAAGCTGCCAGGTCAGAATTACAAACTCAAATTGCAGAGCAGGTATGTTCTTGAACTCCTTTCTGAATCAGATTGTGAATTTTTCAAGTCAATTGATGAGTTTGGGTTGCCCTTGTAGGTGAAGGCAAATGCAGAGCTGCAAGCTCAAGTGGATAATCAAAAGAAAGCCTTGGACGAGCGTCGTGTTTCTCTTGAGCAGGATGTATGTGCATTATGAGACAAGTTACCGTCTCTCTGCATGCAAATAAATTGAGCTAATTTTTCTTTTCGCAGGTTGCTAGACTACAGGAACAGTTGAACAAGGAGAAGAATTCTCGGGCAGCTCTTGAGGTAGGACTTTTGCATATGATTTACCCAATATTGGTGAAAAGTCTTGTCAAATTCAGTCAAAGACGGTTTGACTTTTGATCATGCAATTCTTTCATGATATCTGAATCTTATACAGAACAAAGCAGAGCTTGAGGAATTAGCTCTGATAGAAGCAGATCTTGCCAGTTTAGAGTGGAAGGTTGGAGAAATTGTGGCTAGGCTTAATGCACAACTTGATAAGAATCTTGGAACTACTTCTGAGTTCTCTAATCAACCACGACAGTTGTCAAATCAGGAAAGAAGATTGTATGTTTATCCTTACTCTTATGTTTGATATTGCATTTCTTCTTCTTGTTCTTCTTTAACAATCTCGAACGCCTAATTGTTTCAATGTTCATACAACTTTTTTTGTTAGCGATATTTCTTCGCACGTCTGTGTGGAAGTCCTTTTGGCACTTGACTGTTTTATTTGCTTGGTTTTTGTTTCCACTTAACTGTTTCTTTTTCCATCGAAATTGTATGGATAATTAAATTTTACTTGTATTGGCAGAAAATACAAGGCAGATGCTGAAGCTGCTGCCTCAACACAATCTGATAGATCAACAAATAAGGTAAAAATCTGCAGTAACGATGTAGGATTTATTCCAAAGCATCTGCCACATGCAGAAATGTCAATCTTTAAGAGCAATATTGTAGGGAGAGTCCATAAACCCATCATTAAGTATATGATTGATACTTTTAAAACCAAAAGTAACTCAATAATATAATAAAAAAGGCTCAGGCCTTGTTTTGTCTTTCTATACTGTCATAGGAAATCAATACCCCAGACATGCTTTATCTGGTCACTTATTTGAACTCCATAGCAAGTTTTGTCTTTCTCCCGAACATACTTATTTATGATGTTAATAGTTAATTGCTAGACCACAAATTGCATCTTTCTTACGTTGTTACCTCTAAGATTTTGTCGTTTTAAAGCCAAAGATGGTCTTACATTTTTCATGTGACTTTATACTAGAAAATAACTATGTTTGCTAAAAAAGATGATAGTAACTTGCATTTTATCATTTCTTAAACCAAGGGTACGGTAACGGCCCAACAGGACACTCATACTGTCGGAGCAGAAAGTGATACTGAGCGAAAGCCAGAGTCAACTCCTTTACCAAACAAACATCCACCAAGTAGCTCCAAGCGATCAGGTTCAAAGGGAGAGGTATGTTTGGTAAACTTAATCTAGTTCCAGCGATCTAGTTTTGATCTAGCTCAAGTAGCTCCAACATTTTCTTCTGTGTTATCGTAACTACTACCCAATACCCCTCATCCATCCAAAAGTCAATAAAAATGACAAGTCTATCAAGTTTCAAGCTCCTATTCTATCAAATTAATTTCATATATAGCATTTTTCATGCAAAGAACGTAACGTGTTTTTTATCCATGTTATTTTCTATTCCAGCATCATTTTCACTTGTATAACATTTAGTTATATAAGGCAAGGTAAAATCTGAGTTTCTATGGAAGATAGTTAAGTTACCTAGCTGTTAGCCAGGTAACTAAATAGTTTGTCATGTATTTCAGTTGGATGATAAACCTTGATACTGCAAATTAATAGGAGTAGAGATAGACTAGATAGACTTATTTATTCAAAATGATTTCACAACAGGGAGGAAATTCCACTCCTTCTGGACTCACAAAACTGACAACCAGACTGAACCTTTTGAAGGTGGCCCGAAACCAGATTGCAAATGAACTCCAAAACTTGGATAAAGGGCGAGACTCAAGTCGCTCGTCACACAATGCGGAAAAGGGAAAAGGGTCTGAGCGTCATCAAGCACTTCCATCCCCCAAAACATATGCAGGGTCTGAATCTGTGCCAAACCAGGAAAAAGGTAAGGGGTCAGAATCTTCAGACAAAGGACCAAGCAAAGGAAAATCATCTCAACAAAGTTCATCAGAGAAACTTAAGAAATCGGACAGTCATCCAGCTCACCACACTGATGGATGGAATCAACAACCAAAACACTTGGAAAGAGGAAGATCAGATGGCGGCCATCAGACTTATAATGTGGACAAAGGCCGGTGATTGTAAGGCCAATCAGTCTTCTTTTCTTCTAAAACAAAATCCACATGTATTCAGTGTTATTGTTGTCCATGTTCGGATTTGCTTATGTCTTTCAACAATGTTGTGTGATTTATAAAATACAGTGAGAAGACTCTCTTTGATAAGATTGCTACACGATCCCTCCTTATTCAAACCAGAGAAGCATTCATTTTCCCCCAAAAGCACCCGTGACATGAGCCAGACTGTTTGTAACTTAGCATGATGATTTGCATTTACATTATCGTATTTGTATCTGCAATAACGTTTGAGTTGTTTGGCATAAGCTGGTAAAGCACTAGGCAGATAAACTTGGTCCTAATTCCTTTGTTCTACCAACATTTTTAATTCAGAACTTCATTGTTGTGTCTACATATGTATAATCGGATTCAAGGAATCTCTTAATTTGGATAGAACTCAAAGTTCCAAAACCTTAATAACTAGTCATTAAATAAAAAGAATCAAAGTTTACAAATAGTTCGTCATCATCTGAACATGCATCTCAACCAATGAATGAATACTGAAATAGGAAGTGGTCAGTAAGGTATTAGTATCAAAACTCAAAACTCCTTGAGCAGCTTCCTGACTTGTTCGAGGGTGACAAAGAGCACAACGGTAAAAGGACCCTGCCTTGAGACTGTAGGGATGAAACCCTTATAAAGGGCAAGAGGTCCTTCAGCCTTAACAGTCTTCATAGCACAATCCAAAGCTCCATTGTAAGCCCCAACCTTCATGTTCATCACCCTTGTCTTTATAACATCAATAGGATTCGATGCAACAGAAGCCACAAAACCCGCCGCAAAACTCGCTGCCACATGGGTCCCTAGCCCATCCTCCATCCACCCGTTTCCGAGGATAGTTTCCTTAAACTGGTCGTACGAGGCCAACTGAGAAGCCGTCACGATCATCGCGCGGTTCACCGTAAGCGCTGAGCCGCGCCACAAGCTGCCAACCCCCTCCTGGTTGCTCATGCGCCGTATCGCGTCGAACACGCCCTTGTAGTTGCGCCGTTCCGCCGCCGGAGCCCGCCCATCGGCCTGCATGCGCACCATGGCCACGTCGGCGGGGTTCCCCACTGCTGCGCCGATCCCTCCGGCGATCAGGCCCGCCGTTATCTTTCGCGAGAGGGGCATGGTGCCCTGCTCGGGGTCGGTCCAATGGCGCTTGAGCACGTCGTAGAGACCCATACGGGTGGTGGAGTACAGCGTCTGGCGGAGCATGGTGGCGGACACGCCGGAAAAGAGCGCGGCGACGCCCTCCGCCTGGACGATCCTGACGCCGACGGATATAGGACCGGAAGGAGGCGGAGGTGGCACTGGAGTGGGCGCGTGAAGCGCAAACGCAGGGCGGAGGATGTGCGTTTCTTGAAGCTGCATGCGAACTTTGATGAGGTCGAGTGGGTGGGTGGAGCAACCTGCAACGATGGAAGCAACGCCACCTTCAAAAAACCCTTTTACAGTCATGCTGAGTTGGAAAGAAAGTAGTTGTGTATTGTATATGAGGTGTATGATCGAAAGTCGCAGAGAAAGAGAAAGAGGAAGAAGAAGAAGAAGTGTGTGAAGCAACAAAATGAAAGTGTTTTTGATTTTGGTGTGGAATGAAGAATGGGTTGAAGATGATTATATAGTAGTTGGGTTATTTGAGCGCGTAAAGGGAGAGAGTCAAACAGGGAGACTGAGAAAGAGACGCGCCGGCACAGTTGGACTCTTTCTTTGACACACCTCCCTTCCTTAGGGTATCTGTCTTACAGATACACTTATTAGTCAAAAATTGAATAAATCAAAATCAAATTAAAAATAAAATATATCAAATATCCACAAAACTAGGAATGGTGATATTATTTTCACTTAAATTTTTAGACATATTTTACATTTTCTATTTTTCTTTTCAATGTTTTTTTTTATAAATATAAAAATTAACTTATTTTTAGTGACCAAAATAACTCTAAAAAAATTTATAAAGAGGTATAAATGATGTTAAGAAAACATTTTCCAACTAGGAAACCTACCTTATTCACATTTCAAAAGAATTTATTTATAAAAAAAAAAGTCCAGCATATTTTAAAAAATTGAAATTTGAAAAGACTTTTTAAAAACTTCCTTATATTTTGAAAATACTTCTATGATTTAGATTCTTAATTTGATCTTTCAAATATTTTATAATGTGGAACACTATTATTTGAAAATATTTTATCAAAAAATATACTTTCGTGTATTTTTAAAAAAATATAAAAATATTTATATAGTTACTTTGCTACGATAAAATGCTACCAAATTACGTGAATGTAAAAAGGATTATAAAATAATAACATTAGCATACTAAATTACGTATTTAATTAGAAAATATAATTTTAATTACAGTAAGCCAAAAATATTATAAAAAATAAGTAAAGAAAACAGTCTTTTAAAATTTCGAGAATGTCAAAATATTTTGTTGTTCTTTGAAAACAATTGTTTTCTTTTTTATGATTGAATCAATCACGTGAGCGATTTCTTACTAGTTAGATAAACGAATTTATATTTAATTCAATGCTCGACCAAGTCCATTCAAAACTACTGTTCTATAATGAAATAACTATATTTAATTTTTTTTATTACTTAAATGTGTATTTATGAAATATTAATTTTTTCAAAATTTCAGCATAAAAAATACAATATATTTTTTAAAATGTTTAAAAAATACTTTTTAATTACAGATTTTATCAAAAAAATAATCAAACATATGTTGTGACAATTAAAAAACTATTTAAGAGTATAAATGATTTTATAAAAGATAATCAGTTATTTTACTAAAAAGTTGAAATATAAATAAAATATTTTATTACTTGAGTTTCATTTCATAAAAATAATCATCTCTTTAAAAAAAGTAAATTTTTTTCTCTAAATCTTTCTCTATTATGTTTCTAAGATTATGACTTGATTCTTCATTTTTTTAAAGATTTGAGTCAATTAGGACTTTTGATACAGAGGACAATACAACCAACTAATAAGATTTGTGATTAGAGAGGAAGTTCCGTTTTACTATATTTCTTGAGTTCACTCTTTGGTTCTGTCACAATAAGATTTGTGGTTATAAGAGTATCTTTAAATCATTAATGTGATTTTTTGTTTTTTTATTTTATTTAGAGCTACCTATGAGAGTTAAACTTCTGGAGCACTAGTTGTGTGTTGTGAGTTATGTTTTTAAGACAAGGGAAACTAATACATTATAATAATGTTTAAATTATTGTGATGAAACTATGCACTATTGTTTGATTTAGAGTAAAAATTGAATGATTGCACTAATATATTTATACGGTATAGACGGATAGAGAATGATTTTTTTAAAAACCGCTTGAGTTATTTAATATGATCTATAATATAGTAGTTGTGAGTTTGATACATCACAGGGACCAAGTGATGTTATCTAAGGTGTTCTTAAGGTAAAAAGTGACATTTTTGTATTTTGGGGTCCATTTAAATTGTAATTTGTAAAATTGGATTCGTTGAATTTTTTTTTGTAAAATAGGATCAAGTCGTCAGGGATGAGGACGACATTACAGGTGAAGTCGTCCTCAACCCTACCAGTTTCTTTTTTTTTTTTTTAAGAGAGAAGTCATGCTGTGAGAAACCAGTTTGTATTCATCTCAAAAGTGAAGTCGTCGTGGTGTATAACGACTTCATTCTTCAATTTTGTTTTTTTCTTTTTATATATTTTCGTTGCAGTTTTATATATGAAATGATCATTCTCCAGATCCATAACCATGGGGTCCTATGAGATCAAAGGTGAGTTGAAAAGTTGCACTATTTTTCTTCCCTTCATCTCAACCTATCACCTAATTCTGGCAGTGGACATGGTAAGGCTCTTCGCGTAGAGCGTGGATGTGACGATAATATACTGCTATTTTTTCAAACTCTGTTGACTGTGATTCTAGCATGGCTGCACCCGTTCGAACCCAATTTTTAAAAAATAATAAATAATCTGAAAAGTGAAGTCGTCATGTACGAGGACGACTTCACTTTTTAAAATGAATAGAAACTGGCCTCCTACGGTACGACTTTACTTTTTGAAAAAAAAAAATAAGAAACCGGCAGGGTGGATGACGACTTCACTTGTAATGTCGTCCTCCACCCTAACGACTTGACCCTATTTTACAAAAAAAAATTCAACGAACCCATTTTTACAAATTACATTTCAAATGGACCCCAAAATACAAAAATGCCGTAAAAAGTATAAGTTTTAACTTAAAAAATAATTGAAACGACTCATATAATACCCAGGTAGCCTAATATATCAAACTTCGCATTTGTAGATTATGCAAACTCGAACGAATCTAGTAAAATAAGTCATCAGTGGTCTTGGTCATTGGGCAAATGAGCCCCTTGCTAGATCAATTTGATTTTACAAAATTCCATAGAGTTAGGAGGACAGGGTGTTGAGCGAGTATGTCCTTATTAGATGAATTTTTGAGGAGTTTACTTCCATAACTTATTGAGCAAGTCATGATAACGATAAGCGAAAACGCTATTTCTAAAACATAAGGATCAATGGTGTGATTTTGTTGGGTAGATCATACTACTTGTTGAGCGAGAGTATAAGATATTGAGAAAGAAACTAATTTAAGGCTTAAAATTTTGATTTGATTGCTTTTAAATAAATGGTTATGGAAGTACTTGAGATGAAGTGATGAATGAACAATTTTTGTTAAAGAACGAGGTATAGTGACTTTCAAGGAGGAAGTAGTATACTAAGTCAAAGTATAAGTTGTATTGAGTGGTGATTTGATGAGATGAATGAAAATAATAAAAGGTTAGAAATGGTTCATGATCATCTGAATATGCATCTCAACCAATGAATGAATATTGAATAGGGAGTGGTGAGTATGGTATGAATATAAAAAATCAAAACCCCTTGAGCAGCTTCCTGACTTGTTCGAGGGTGACAAAGAGCACAACGGTAAAAGGACCCTGCCTTGAGACTGTAGGGATGAAACCCTTATAAAGGGCAAGAGGTCCTTCAGCCCTAACAGTCTTCAGAGCACAATCCAAAGCTCCATTGTAAGCCCCAACCTTCATGTTCATCACCCTTGTCTTTATAACATCAATAGGATTCGATGCAACAGAAGCCACAAAACCCGCCGCAAAACTTGCTGCCACGTGGGTCCCAAGCCCATCCTCCATCCACCCGTTTCCGAGGATAGTTTCCTTAAACTGGTCGTACGAGGCCAACTGAGAAGCCGTCACGATCATCGCGCGGTTCACCGTAAGCGCTGAGCCGCGCCACAAGCTGCCAACCCCCTCCTGGTTGCTCATGCGCCGTATCGCGTCGAACACGCCCTTGTAGTTGCGCCGTTCCGCCGCCGGAGCCCGCCCATCGGCCTGCATGCGCACCATGGCCACGTCGGCGGGGTTCCCCACTGCTGCGCCGATCCCTCCGGCGATCAGGCCCGCCGTTATCTTTCGCGAGAGGGGCATGGTGCCCTGCTCGGGGTCGGTCCAATGGCGCTTGAGCACGTCGTAGAGACCCATACGGGTGGTGGAGTACAGCGTCTGGCGGAGCATGGTGGCGGACACGCCGGAAAAGAGCGCGGCGACGCCCTCGGCCTGGACGATCCTGACGCCGACGGATATAGGACCGGAAGGAGGCGGAGGTGGCACTGGAGTGGGCGCGTGAAGCGCAAACGCAGGGCGGAGGATATGCGTTTCTTGAAGCTGCATGCGAACTTTGATGAGGTCGAGTGGGTGGGTGGAGCAACCTGCAACGATGGAAGCAACGCCACCTTCAAAAAAACCTTTTACAGTCATGCTGAGTTGGAAAGAAAGTAGTTGTGTATTGTATATGAGGTGTATGATCGAAAGTCGCAGAGAAAGAGAAAGAGGAAGAAGAAGATGAAGAAGTGTGTGAAGCAACAAAATGAAAGTGTTTTTGATTTTGGTGTGGAATGAAGAAACGGTTTGAAGATGATTATATAGTAGTTGGGTTATTTGAGCGCGTAAGGGAGAGAGTCAAAGAGGGAGACTGAGAAAGAGACGCGCCGGCACAGTTGGACTCTTCCTTAGGGTATCTGTCTTACAGATACACTTATTGGTCAAAATTTTTTAATAAATCAATCTAATAAATTAAAAATAAAATGTCCACAAAACTAGGAAACCTACTTTATTCAAATTTCAATAGACTTTATTAATAAAAAAGAAATCCAGCATATTTTAAGAAATTGAGATGTGAAAAGATTTTTTAAAAACCTCATTAGATTTTGAACTTTTTTGTTAGTTTACTTTTTTTATATTCTTTTAAAAGTACTTGTATTGCTTAGATTCTTAATTTGAACTTTCAAATATTTAAAAAATGTGAAACACTATTATTTGAAACGATTTTATCAAAATATACTTTCCTGTATTAAAAAAGAATACAAAATTTTATATAGTTACTTTGTTACGATAACATGCTACCAAATTACGTGAATACAAATGATTATAAAATAATAACATTAGCATATTAAATTATATGCTTAATTGAAAATTTTAATTTTAATTGCAGTAAGTAAAACATATTATAGAAAAAGTAAAGAAAACAAATCATTTAAGATTTCAAGAATGTTAATACATTTTGTTATTCTTTGAAAAACTTTAGATTTCTATTTTATGAGTGAATCTGTCTTGACGTGACCGATTTCTTATTAGTTACATTAACGAATTCATATTTAATTCAAAACTCGACTAAATTCAATCAAAACTTCTAAATAAAAATAAAATAGTTATATTTAGTTATCTATATTTTATTAATTCAATGTCTATCCATCAAATATTAATTTTTTCAAAATTTCAGCATCAACAATGCAATAAAATTTTTAAATATTCTAAAATAAATATTTTTTAGTTAAAATTTTATCAAAAATAAAAAATAAACATTGGTTGTAAGGATTTAGAAATTTGTTCAAGAGTAGAAATGGTTTTATAAATGATATTCAATTATTTTATTATTAAAAAGTTATAATATAAATAAAAAATTTATTAACTGAGTTTCATTTTATAAAAGTTATCATCTTTCTAGAATTTTTCATCTAAATATTTCTATGTTAATAGAAAGATTATCATCTTTCATTTTTAAGATTTTGGTTCCATTCTTCATGTTCTTGAAGATTCGAACTTTTGGTGTAAAGAGTAACACAACTAACCATCATATTTGTTATTAGAGGAAGTTCTCCTTGGATATTATTTATTGAGTCACTCTTTTGTTCTCTCACACATAGCCCTTTAATGCTTGCTTGTGACTAGGTAGCTCAATATAAAATCATGCCCTTTTGTAGTCATGAGACTATGTCCAGATCATTAATTTGAATGTTCTTTGTGTAGTTAGAGCCTACCAATTAAAGTTAAACTGTGTGGAACATCAATGGTGTGTGATCTATGTTTGTAAGGCAAAGGAAACTAATACATTTTAATAGTGTATAAATTGAGAAAACTTATAAAATTTTTGTATAAATTGTTGTGACAAAACTGTGAAGTATTGTTTGATTATGAGTAAAAATTGAATGATTGGACTGGTATATTGACATGGTATATAACTGGTGATAGAGATTTATTATTTTAAAAACCACTTGAGTTACTTAATTTGGTTTATAATCTAGTAGTTGTGAGTTTGATACATCATAGGGACTAAGTGATACTATCTAAGGTGTTCTTAACCTAAAGCAAACATTTTAACTTGAAAAATAATTGAAATGGCTCAAATAGTACCCATGTAGCCTAATCTATTGGACCTCACATATGTGAATTATGCAAACTCATTGGATAAGAGACAAGACTTGGTAGGCGAGTATAGTGAAATTAGCCACTAGTGATCGTGGTCGCTGGGCATGTGAGCCCTCACATGATGAATTTGATTTTTTAAAATTCCATATAGGCGGAGAACTTGGTCGTTGAGTGAGTTTGGTCTTGCTAAGCAAATTCTTGGGAAATTTACTTCAAATACTTGCTTGTTAGGTAAGCCATGGCATCACTAGGTGAAAATGCTATTTATAAAACAAAGAGCTTTAGTGGTGTGATTTCGTTGGGCAAATCATAATTCTCACCGAACGAAAGTGAGAGTATAAGGTGTTTGGCGAAAGTAACCAGTTTAAGGTTTAAAACTTTGATTTGATTGCTTTTTTATTTAATGTTTATGTAAATAATTGAGATGAAGTATGTGATGAATGAACAATTTTATGAATGAATAAGAGTATAGTGACTTTCAAGAAGGATGTACTCTACTAAGTCAAAGTATAGGGTGTATTGAGTGATGATTTGATGATATTATCTTGCTAGTATTAAGTCGTAAAGGAATAATTATGAAAATTCAATGATGAATGTTATAATTTAGGTCACCGCTTTCATATATTTTCTTTATGGGTTTTTGTTTTATCCTTGATGATTTATTTTCTTGCAATTTACATTTCCACTTGATTACTTCAATCCATCTCCATCTTCATCTCCATCTTCTTCATTTTCCTTAATCACTTTTTATACTTGTCATACACCACTCACGTCATCCCATCTTTATAGACAAAAAACACAAAAAACTATGGAAAGAAATGCAAAAGCTTTTGATTAAAATCCACACCAAAGTAGAATATAACAATCGAACATTGTTGTAAAGTTGATTCATATTATAAGTGGATTGCATATTAATTTCATTTTGGTTGTGGGATCCTAAAATAAACACACTCTAAGTTAGATAGAAAAATAAAATCTTGTTAGTCCAATTGACAAAGAATCTACATCAAGTTATTTGGTTTATCATCAATACATCTGACAAATATCAAACCAAAATCCTCTAATAACAATAATGTTCAAATAAATAGTTTAGTTATACTAATATGAGATATTACATTTATTACCAAATCCAAACTTTTTTTATTAATTTAATAATTGCTTTGTTTCTGATAAAATCCAATTCATTAAGAAAACTTATAAAATTTTAATTTAATGCATGCCTTAATTATGCTAAACTCAAACAACACTCGTGAAAGAAAACTAAGTAACAATAATACTTCAGTATAGATTTGAATTCACATCGATGAATATAATGTCTTCTTAATTTTAATGATATATTTATAAGATTTAATAATTTACTATTTGAAAATAACCACGAAAGAAATGTTGGATTTTAATGGAGGTTTTTTAACTGAGGTTAAAATAACCTCCAATAATAAATATATGTAGTAGAGTTTTTTCAATCCAGGGTAAGTTTTGGAGGTTTTGGTAGAAACCACTAGTAAGTATAGGGCTTTTTTAATGGACTGCATTAAATATCATTTCCCTTCTTCTCTTTTTCACAGTATTTTCCTAATTTTTTGCATCCTTCTTTTTCAATTCACAAAACCCAATAAATATTCTGCTGGCATCACCATGCCTCTTTCTCAGCAAATTACTTGCATTACTTATCCTCTCTCAAGATATTAATTTTTAGTTTATAAATTAATATCTAAATTAATTATATTATATTAATTAATTATTTTTATCATTAAAATTAATTAATCATATTATATTAACTTATTATTTTTATTATTAAAATTAATTAAAATTTTATATATATATATATATATATATATATATAAAGAGCTGAAAATTACTATTTTATAATATAAATATTTTTATTCTTGACATAAAAATAATAATATAAAATTTGTTATATTACCATCAATATTATTTTTGTTATAAAATTCATATTTTCATTAGTATTACTAGTGAAGATATGTATGCTATGGGCACGTGTGTCTATTTTTAAATTTAAAAATAGCTACCAAAATATAAAATAGTGAATAATTATTTTAGATTATAAAATAATTAAATTTAGATTAAACGTCCGTATAAATAAAAATATAACTGTTTTAGTTTAAAAAATATATTACTTAAAGAGTAAAATTAAAAATAAAAGTGTACACAAAACAAATGAATCCATTTTATATATAAATATAAATATAAATATTATTGTAATAAAATATTAAACAAAACTAAAAGTTTCGGTATATTATAATTAGTTCTTTTTTAACATTTTGGTTTGTGTGTAATAAATCAATATGAAACTAACTAATAAATGAAAAAAGTGAGAGAAAATTATTTAAAAAAGACAAAAAAAAATAAAAATTGACCTTATCATCGGACTGCTGCATTGTACTACAGTATTTCAATGATTTCTACTTTAATATATATCATAACAGTGACAAAATTCATACAAGTATCCACCTTGTCCACCCCTGTATATCAAAGAACATCATTTCATTCTTACTCTTCTTCTATGATGCACATATATGATACGAATTTGATACATCGATATGTTTTTTTTTTTTCAAAATAATAAGATACGATACGTGATATATGAATATTGAAAAATTGTACAATAATTCTTACAAACAAATAAATATATGATTGTTATTATGTAAATCCAAATTTCCTAATTAGAGATAAATTATTTTGATAGGTAAAACCTGATGGCTAATGTTAATGTTAGTAAACAATTTAAAAATCAATTCATAATTGAAACTATTTTAATTATAAATTTATAGACCAATTATAATTGTTTTGAACTATTTTAGTTCTCAATTTGGTCACTATATAGTGAATAATTATTTTTCCACTAAAGTTTGTCATTATTCAAAGATTTTATTGTACTGTACTACGACTTTATAAATTAGATACTTCATTGATAAGTATCGGTAAAGTATCGGACACGATATGTGTTAGACACGGATACGTGACCCAAGTTTAAGTATCGGTGCATCATAGCTCTTCCGATTTCAAATATTAAACACGAAAAACAAGAATAGACTACCCTTCTCATTGTTACATCGATAAATATGTATTTCTCCTTTTTTGAAGTTCAGTAGTTTTGGTTTCAAAAAAAGTGTACCTATTTCTTTCTCTCTTCTCCTTTATATAAGATTTCTACCTACCTTATTTGTAGGAAGACGTGTTAGTGTAACAAAATATCAGCAAACGATTCCTATTTTTTCGTTGGATAATAAATCCCATCTTTTTAGGAACGAACTAACCATCTCGGCCCAAATCTTGCTCGGTCCAAATCCTGTTCGGCCCAATTCCTGCTTGACCCAAATTATGCTCGGCCAAAATCTTGCTCTGCCCAATTATTGTTTGGTCCAAATCCTACTCAGATTTCTTGTTCGTCACCTCAGCTCATGACTAAAACTCGTCGTACTAAAACTCGTCGTTTTACGATAAATATTGATCGGATCAGACTTAAAATGATGTTAAAATCGGTTGTCTCCCAGACAGTACACTTACTTTAATCAATTCAAATTTAAGCAAATTCGAATACAAAAGCCAATAGGAACCGAGGTAAAAATGAATTATAATTAATTTTTCTCGTGAATAATTTAGGAATATGTTTCGTTGTGGACTGATTTTGTAATTATAAAACTCATTAACCTTTTTTTATTAAAATAAAAGAAAGCATGAAAGGGTAGAAGTAATTAAATTAAACAAAATAAAGAATAGACACTATCTTGAACTAATTTTGAAGTGAAGTTGATCATATCAAACGAACTTAAACCTAAAACAACGTGGCAGGACCAAATCCATCGTGACGATGCACGTAACATAAGGGTACGCATGAAACGCAGAATTTTTGGAACAGATAAACCTAAATAACGAACGGTGTAACTGGATCGTCGTAGTGGCAACCGTTTTGTTCCATGATATCCCCTCCCATATAATCCCTCCTAACATCTGCAATCAAATACCCACCCCACCAAAATCTAACTGTCATTCCTTTTCCCTCTCCCTGTCTTCCTTCTTCCTTTCATCGATATGTTTCTGCTACATAGATAGCACAATTGTTCTATCGTGATCCCAAAAACATCATCGATCTGGTTCAAATCAAGAAATGGAAGTGCAGCGGATGAGGGAATTATTGGCACTTTGGTCAAGCTTGAAAACTAACCGAATTGCCCTAGTCGGTGGAAACCACACTGCTGCCAGATTCTGCACTCGCTAATCACCTTTTTTCCCTCTCCCCCTCTCTTTCTCTCCCCCTTCTTTTTTCTTCATTTCCCTAAACACATAACGTTCTATACCTTCTCTTACCTACCCCCCATGAATTCCACACGTTACACATTGCCACTTCTGGCATTCTTCATACTCGCTTCCTTCGTATTCATAATGAGATCACCCTTGCTGGAAAAAATCTCCTGTGCCAAAACCGACGAGGTTCTGTCGCTCATACTCCACCAATTAACCCATCAGGGGCTCGTCAAGGAAGCACAACACAAAGCGGTTAACGAAGCGGCTCCGGTTGCGCCGAGAAAGATGTGTGGTTACGCGAGCGAGGCGAAGAAAGCGGCGCTGCAGAAACTGGAGGACGTGCTTCTTGAGCCGCCAAGAGCGGCTTCTATGAAGTCGAGGAAGTACTTGAAGCGCACGCGGTTCTTGCCGGATTTGATGGGCGATCCGTTGGTGAGCTACCCTCGGCGCGTTTTCATCGACGTTGAGTTGTCGGGGAAAGAGGGAGGAAGTGGGAGGAGGTGGTTCATGGAGAACTACCCGAGGAGGAACATGCCGTTCGAGGCGTACGATGTGAAGACGGTGGCGGAGGAGCTGCAGCAGAATGAGGAGATAGGGATGTCGGAGTGGCTGAGGAAGAATGTGAAAGAGGAAGAGTTTGTGGTGATGAAAGCTGAGGCTGAAGTTGTGGAGGACATGGTGAAGAGCAATTCCATTGGGTTAGTGGATGAGCTTTTCTTGGAATGCAAACCCAAGGTTGGGAGAAGCAGAAGAGCCTATTGGGAGTGTTTGGCTTTGTACGGACAGTTGAGGGATGAGGGTGTGGCAGTGCATCAATGGTGGGGTTAGGGCACAAACACAAAACGGTGCGTACAATGTGTTTGTGTGTGAATCGAGAGAAACAATTTAAATTTCTGATTAATATTTTATTTATGCGTATTAATTAGGGTGTTGTTTGAGAAAGTATGAAAATTTGGAAGGGTCGTTTGAAGTAAAGAGCATCGGATTCCGCAGTGGACGAATTTAGGTTTAAGTAACGGAGGATTTGCATATGTATGAGTAAATATGCACAAAAAGGTTTACTGGGCGACATCCTTCTTTCATGTTTCTAGTTTTGTCACTGTTAAAAGATCAATTCAATTCATGTATAGCTGTAACTTTAAAAGGTCTATTATTAATTAATATACCATTCTTTATTATTTATATTAATTTTATTCTGGAATTGTTTCTTGTTTTTACATGGTGTTGTACAAAATATTAAAAGAAAAACTGCTACAGGTGATTTTGTTGTTGGTTGAACCATGTGAAATTAGAAGTGTGCTTATCGTTGTCACATTTAATTATATATATATATATATATATATATATATATATATATATATATATATATATAATGGCCAGGCGCATCCGAGTCCTATCCAACCCATGGGTCTAAGTGAATCGGTCTAATTGAAGATATCAAACGATCCATTTTCTGTACATTTCAGTAGTCAAACCATGACAGCATAACCCTGGGAAGCTCGGGAGAGTATCACCACGATAGGCAATCCCCCATAACGCAGAACCAACTTGGGGGGACGAAAGAAGGGAGAGGGATATACTCTTTTCTTGAGTAGCTCATGCTATATTATTCTCGGTGTCATATCAGAATCCGTGCGGCAATATATATATATATATATATATATATATATATATATATATGATCAGATTGTTAACATAAGCTGAAGAATACAATTACGGTTGCCAGTTTTCGGCCCTTTTTATATGGTTTTATTCTAACCATTCAGTGGCTGAATTAATCATTTAGGCACTTTTTTCTGTATTCAAACTTATGGTACTTCTTCTAACAATTTTTTAATATATTTTATTGGCTGATTTAAAAAAAAAAAGACTATTGTAAAATCAATTTAAAAATTCCTCATTAGAGTTTTTATTATATAGTGTAATTCTTTTCTGTTATTCTACATTTATTGACAAGTGCTTACCAAATAAATTAGTGTTGAGAAGATAAAAAAAATAACAAATATGAGGATTTGAAGTTTTTCATGCTAGTTTTTTTTTTCCTATAAATTTGTATAGAATATATTGATTTCTTTTTCTTTATGTTCTCGTGACTTATTTCTTTCTACTTTGAGGCACATATAATTTTTGTCTATCTATCTCTCTCTGCTGAAAACCTAATCCAAAGGGTTTCATAATATTAAGTAATGTAATGAGTTGTTAGTTCATAAAGACAAATATTTTTTTTTATTTAATTTAATGAAAGCTTAATAAATTGGTGACTCACTTGACAATTGTATTCTCACCAATTAATTTATCATGATCAACCAAATTAATTGACTTTCCCCAACAAATTTTTCTGAAGTTGAAATCTTTGTCATCATATTTAACTCTTTTTTATCGGTACGAATTTAGTTAATAATAATCTTTGTCCAAGTTACTTTCTCTCATTATTTTCATTAGTGAGCAAAAGGCTTTATATTACATAATGGATTGGTAGTCCATAAAAATATATGTATTTTTTAATTCAATGTAAGACCAATTGGTGACCAACGACAATTAGGGCATGAATTACGAAGATATAGAACTTTAGAGAATAAAAAAACTATTTATACTATAAACTTTCATTGCACTTTTATAAAGAGTATTTTCTGCCTCTTTAATTACGACGCTGATAATCTAAAATTATACTACTTTTAATTTATATATAAAAGAAGTTGGAAATTTTTATTTCTCAATGATAATAGCACTAGTGAATCGATATTCATCTCATACATTACCCCAAACAAAACAAGTGGTTATTCTCTGGTTTTTTGGTAAATATAATAGTGTATTTATTTGGCCTCTTGCCTGTGTCCAAAATACATACAAAAAACAAGGTGAACCAAATTCACGGACACTCACAATTCCCGTGCCGTGCCATATTATCACGGGTTCCCATTTATCACGGGTTGGAAGTAAATGGTCCCATATTACCAAACTAAACAACATCCTTAATCACTAATCGATCTCGCATTATTAACTTCTTCAAACATCATTATTACAATCATCAATTGTCCCTTGTTAGGACAATGATCAATGTAAGACAATATATAGTACCCTATTTCACATTGAATAACTTCCAAAGCCACACAAGGCAAACTTATTCACCTTTTTCTAAGGAAAGATCCAAAACTAGCTACCCAAACAAGAAAACCAGTGGTACAATAAAACAGACAAAAAAAAAAATGGAGCCAGCTAATTAGTTACAAACCTCACGGGCTATGCCAACCTTATTATTCACGGTATCAAACAAAATCCTAAGATTCTGTTGCTGAAAGTTCGCAATCACGTTCAACACCGAGTTCACGTTATCCGGCGCCGCCGCCATCGCAAGACAGGCCAGCGACCCGGCACTGCTGTGAATCAAGCTGTTTTCCAATGGCAGCTTCAGGTCCAATCCCTCGAAGTGAAGGGTAACTGGCGGTGCCAGATTTTCGTACGTCTTCACAAAACACGTGTCGAAAGCTCCAATGCTCGAGAACGTGCCTCCCACCTGCTTCCTGAACTCCTCCCTCACCGCGTTGTACACGGGCTCCACGAACCGGGTGATCACCGTGCCAGAATCAATTATGGTTCCGGATCCGGTATACGGGTTAAACTCGAGATACTCGCTGGGGAAAGACACCAGCACGCGCCCCACGCTGATTCCGGTGAAGTTCACGTAGTAAAGAGAGGGCCGGTGGGGGTTGCGCAGAAGCGGGGTGGTCCGGATGCTCTTGGGCTGGCCCACGGGCCCGAGTTTGAGCGACCCGGAGAAGTAGTACGATTTGAAGCTGGGAAGGCAGTAAGAGAATACACCGGAGTAGTTTGTCCCGGACTGGGAGAGAAGCGACAGTGGGCCGCGGCCCAGACCCAAAAGCCCTTGGGCTGGAACTGAGGCCCCGGAGATGGCGTTGACGCAGCCGAAGGAGTAGTTAGGGATAACATCAGCGGCCAGTCTGAGAGAGTCTTGGACGAGCGTGGCGGAGAAAGAGGAGCCGGCGTAGGTTTGGTTGAAGGAGCAGGCGCCGGTTCCTGTGGCGGGGCAGGAGAGCCCGCGGACCTGACCGCACTGGGGTACGGAGCAGTCCAATGGGCCGTAGCTGGTGGAGGCTTTGGGGGAGAAGGTGGTGTCGGAGCAGCCGGTGCAGCCGGAGCATGGGACGAAGGCCTCGTCGGTGCTGGTGTCCAAAACCATGAACAAAAGTTGACCGGGGGTTCCGAGTTTTGCCCTGACGACGTAGTTACCGATGTTGAAGGCTTGGCCGGAAGCGATTGGGGCGGCGGAGACGGTCTTCTGGCCCAATAAGGTGGAGAGGTACCTGACCCGGAGCGGGTCTTTTGAGGCCATGTCGACGATCCTGGTGTCCCACGAGTCTACCTTGGGTGGCTTGAACGGTGAGCATTTGCTGTAGACCGGAATGACGTTGAGGTCCGACTCATCTGGTTGAGCCCCACATGGGTCAGTGGCATTGCCACTCATCACCCATACTACACACAAAAATACCCCAATGCCCAACTTAGCATCCATTGTTGCTAACTTTCTGGTAGCTATTACAGTGGTTGGTGTGCATGCATGGCGGGGAGTGACACCATTTATATAGACGCAGGAGCAAGTGGTGCTTGTAAATTTACGTAAACAACCTTTCCATTACATATTTAATAATTGGGGTCTTTTATTTTGTTCTTCTTTTTTTCTTACACTATTCTTAACTTTTGATGTTATCTTTCCATGTCCAAGAATGTTCAATCATAAATTAATTATCTTTATATTCTTTTTTTCTTTTCCATCATATCAATTATTTTATTTCCTTCTTTCACACTGTTCGTATATGGCCCAGGAAAGAACTTAAAGTGTCTTTTATCCTCACCCCTTTATTTTATATGTGAATTTCTCAAAAGCTATAGTATGAAAACGTTAAGAAATAAAACAGTGTATGTGTGAAACGAATATTAGATGCAGAAGTAGACTAAAAAAAGGAGTTGGATCATTGGTGTGGAGAAAGGTGTGGTTCAGGTATTTGGAATTCAGTGCATTGGTACTCTAAAGTGTTGCAGAACACTGTTTTTAGTATTGGTATGTAGCAGCAATAAACATGGTTGAAATTATTGGAGCTTTTAATTTGCTTTCATTACCGTTGTAATTGAATGATTAATGAGTGATTAAGCTAACTTTTTTTGGAAGCAGGAGTGGAAGGATAAGAAAGAAAGTGGTGGTGATCTGAATAAGTGTCGGGATTAGAAATTGACAGTGGATATTTTGTCCGTGCATGGATATTGCAGGAGATGCGGTCGGTCACGGGCACTCGAAGACTTTTTTGCTCAAATCTCATGCATTCATGGGCCCTCATTTCACTTCTGCATTAACTCAAATCTACTTCAAAATAACATCATTAAACACTAATAAACAACTAATCCTAGCTTATAGAATATAAACAAGTTGCTCAACTCAACACTTTATCTAATTCCTCTTCTGGCTTCTTCCCTCACTCACCTAGCTTTCTTTCTATAGTTCAACTCAACAAGGCCACACCAGTGTAAAAAAGATGTTACGAATGGTAAGTTGAATGCACATGACAAATGAAACAAATAATGATAAAGCAAATGAACAAAAACACAGGGAATAGAAGCAGATGCTGGTTGAGATTAGGTGATGAGTCCATTTGATGGCTGCAAGTAAAAACAAAAATGCAGAAACACAGTGTAAAATATCACAGAAATCACATGTGAGAGAAATTTAAAATATATATAGCCAAACAAACACAGAACACCGTTGAATATAAAGTTAAAGGACACTGTCTTTCTTAATTTAATCTGTTTAACCTAATTTTATATTTATCATTTTATAAATCTCTATAAACCACTCCAGATTTCTATATTTCCTGATAGCACTATTCATGAACAGTAAATAAAGAAGGGAAGGGGAAAAGGGAAATTAAAATATGATAATCTACAATCTGTTTTTGTTGTAGATTAATAATATATATTGTGTGGATACATATTGTATTTTTAACCTCAAACATAAATTCTAATGTAATCCTACGTTACGTGTGATGACACAATGTGATTATGTGATACTGTCTTTCAAATGATGTAATGAAATATATGATGAAAGACCAACTTCAATCGAATAATGAAAGACCGATATCAATCGAATTACAGAAGTATAACAAGAATCATTGTTAAGTCCCTTTGTTCAATTAACAAATTTGTCAACACACAATTGACAATTAATCAAATAATCAAGTTTCTTAATCAATACAAGTCAACAAAAACCAATAATATAAGCAATTACTAATTACAATTAAATTATGATTTAAATTTACCAAAGACTTATTATGGTTACTCTTAACCACAAGATTTACATCTGTTTTCAATTATACTGACCGTAATTTTTCACTAAAATTTACTTATATAATATTATAACCAAAGTCACTTCACTTTATTGTTATCACTACTAAAAAAATTAATATTTTCTGCTAATTTTGTTTTAAATTTTTTTTATAGAAAATACTTACAAATTTTGTTATAAAAATAAAAAATTATAGGAAATTATTGCCAAGTTTTTTACAAAATATTTTATATAAAACACTTTTTCCAATAAATTTTCTAAAAAATATTTACAAATTTTATAATTTTGGTAGGAAATAATTATCCACGAACAAGTTACCTATCATTTAAAATTCTTAAAAAAAATAGTAGAAAAGAAATATTTTCTTACAAATTTTTTTAATAAATTTATAAGAAAATTATGGTATGAGAATTTTTAGTAATAACTTTAAAGTGTTTGAATTCATGATTGTTCAATAACCAAGGAATACACTTGAGGGTAATTGAAGAAAATATCTCTATTGTACTGAAACAAGTAGACTGTTTTTCTTTTATTTTTATGATAAATGATGTATGAGTTTTCAAATGGACAGTGTAATTGTTTATTCTCACACGTAAACGTTTACTTTTCTTATATAGGTTTAAAGGTTGTTTATGAGAAGAATAATTTAAATTATAAAATCCATTATCAAGATATTCCTATTATGTAAGATAAAAACACAACAACAAAATTTCATATATATCTGTGGTTTTATTCATTTATTTATTTCTGTGATAAACCGTGTGCAAGAGATTTTTGTTGTTGTCTAAAAAAAATTGGTATTGAGAACTTATGATTTATTATTAATCTTGGAGGAAGTGTCCCTATCCCTCTTCCACTTCTTCATAGAAAATTTATGAGAGCATAAACACTCAAATGAAAGTGGTATTTGACTATAAATAGACATTCAAATTATAAAAAATAAGAGTCGGGAGAAACTTCAAATTTTATAGAAAATTAAAGATTAATAAGATTTATGTCATGATAAATCATGGATTAGAACTATAAAAGGGTGCAAGTTTAGGAACAACTACCGCATTCTCGAGGTATTATCCGCTTTGGAGCATTTTAACTCCGTCACGGTTTTGTCCTTAAAAGGTACCTCAAAGGGTGGAAAGAGGTAGGAGTATTTCGCTTGACCTCGACTTCTAAGCAATGTGGGACTTATTGGGTGTACCGGAACAAGCCCCCCAGTCGAGGGCAAGGGAAGTTGAAGGAGAGTTGTCGGTCCTAACGGTGGGCGCCAATGTTCCGATTTCGACCCAAGTTCGTCCGGCAGTCATCGTTTAGGAACAACCACCGCATTCCCGAGGTATTGTCCGCTTTAGAGCATTTTAGCTCCGTCACGGTTTTGTCCTTAAAAGGCGCCTCGGAGGGTGGAAGGAGGTAGGAGTATTTCGCTTGACCTCGACTTCTAAGCGATGTGGGGCTTATTGGGTGTACAGGAACAAGCGGACAATACCTCAAGAATGCGGTGGTTGTTCCTAAACGATGGCTGCCAGACGAACTTGGGTCAGAATCGGAACATTGGCGCCCACCATGGGGACCGACAACTCCCCTTCAACTTCCCTTGCCCTTGACTGGGGGGCTTGTTCCGGTACACCCAATAAGTCCCACATTGCTTAGAAGTCGAGGTCAATCGAAGTTTAAATACTCCTACCTCCTTCCACCCTCTGAGGCGCCTTTTAAGGACAAAACTATGACGAAGCTAAAATGCTCCAAAGCGGACAATACCTCGGGAATGCGGCGGTTGTTTCTAAATGATGGCTGTCAGACGAACTTGGGTCGGAATCGGAACATTGGCGCCCACCGCGACAACTCCCCTTCAACTTCCCTTGTCCTCGACTGGGGGGCTTGTTCCGGTACACCCAATAAGTCCCACATCGCTTAGAAGTAGAAGGATGATTGCCAGACGAACTTGGGTCAAAATCGAAACAAAATATATAGTTACTTATCAGTTTGTATAAAATGAATATTGAAGAATTTCAAAGATGGTAAAAAGCCAAGAGCTACACTTGGCATTAAGAGTTGGTTAGAAATAAATTGTTCAAGTGTTAAAGAAGTGTTATTTTACATGCGAATGTTTTAAAGGTTCTAAAAGTGTTAAAGAAGTTGGGTTTGCTTTCTATTTTAAAATGTGGTTGTAACACCGGTTAATAAATCAAATGTCACTTTTTGATATCTTGTTTCAAGATTTTTCAAACTTCGTGATTAAAATGAGAGATTGATTTGTTAAACTAGTTTAAAGTATCAAAAGTAAGGTGTGAAATTTAGAGATAATATCTCTATTTTGTTGAAGGGTTAGAAAAAAAATCTAGACAAAAACTTGGTAAGGAATGATGTTCTTTATGTTTCAAATATGAATAATAATCTTTTAAGTTCGAGTCATTTGCTAGAAAAGGTTACTCGATGAGGTTGAACATGAAAATTTGATGTCATTTAATATCAGGGGAGGTTGATTTCGAAGAATTTTAAAGTTTTACATCCAAAATTTTGCCAATACAAGTGCTTGTCAAAAAAACTACAAAATATGATAAGTGACTTCAGAAGTTCAATTCAGAGTTGTTTATAATAAGCAAACTTGAATGTGTGTGCTAGTGAATATTAACACTTAGAGGAAACAAGCATTTTTGTTTTAGCGGATAAGTATATATAGTATAAAAATGCATGAATAATGAGTTGTTAAACGTGTTTATAAAGTTTAAGGTAATGATAGAGAAACAATGGGGAAAGCAAATAAAGATACCAAGTGTTCTTACCGGAAAGGTCAAGTGCAAGTGATGAGGTTTAGACAATAATCCGAGTGTCACTATGATTGGAATCCTGTTTGAGTGGAAGCTCTACTTGCAAAAGACTCTCCAATACTTAAGTTAGTAAGGGAATTTTGTATGTCTGCTCAAAAAGTAAGAGAAAATGTGATATTAAGGCTCGAGATATTATACCCACTTAGCAACTGCCTTATCGAGATATTAAGGCTTTAGTATCTCATGGATGTGCAAAGAGCAATTGAGATCGTACTGACGAGATTAGTGGATGTGTGGATGTTTTGCCTAATAGGGGTGCGTTGGGCCTCGTTGGGCTATGTCCCCTATTAAGCTGGGTAAGTACAGTAAGAATAGATGATAATACAAAATCAAAAGGTGAAGGTGTGCAAAATAATAAATATTTTTTATGGATTAAAATAAGCATCGTGAGCGTGACACACAAGGATTGATTCACTTTTGTATTAAAAATGAACTTGCAAAATAAACTAATGAGTGTGTCGTGTATATGAAAGGAGTAATGAGTACAATAACTTTCTTGGTATATATACATATGAATAATTTGTTAGCAATGAGAGAAAATAAGTAACTGGATGTAAATTTTTGTAGGCAAGTGAAAAAAATTTAGGATGAAAATAGTACTTTCTTGGTAAAAAAAAAAAAAAAAACTATGCATGTGATGTGTTGAATAGATTTAACGTGTATAACTACAATGCACTTAAGACTAGGAAAATTTGGAATTCATCTTGTGAAACATGTGACATAAGAGTATGTGAATCTTACACCCTAGAAACAAATTATAGGATGTTGCATCTCTTTACCAATAGACCAAATATCTACCAATGCAGGAAATGGTCATGGCACTAATTATGTTGGACATAATGCTTCAATTGTTGTTGAACACAAACATATTAAAGTGAGGTAAAAAATGGTGGTTTCTTTAACTCGATTATGAACCGAAGCATAAAGTTCAACATTATGCTTCAGTTCTGTAAGAACCAAAGCATGAAACGATAAATAAATAATAGAAAATGAAAAAAATAAAAGACATATTAAACCTCAATTATAAATATAACTGAAACCTAATACCCTTTCTGGTTTAAAATTTTATTTAATTTTAAGGGTATTAGGCATTAGTTATGATAATAACTAAAGCCTAATACCCTTTCTCATTAAAAATTAAATTAAATTTTAAGGGTAGGTAGGCTTTGGTTAGGACTTCAACCGATGCCGAATGTCCTTAAAATTAAATTAAAATTGTAAATCAGAAAGAGTATTAGGCTTCAATTTTTTCATATAATTGAAGCCTAAAAATATGTGCCCTGTGATAATTTTGAAAATTTAACAATCTTTTAGACTTCGGTTATCGATTATCTAACAACTTATACATATAACATCATTCAACTTCGGTTCTTTGGGAATGGAGGCCATTTTGCAGATAAAATAATTAAAAAAGGTGATAATTATGTAAATTTAACGAACTTATAGGCACTGGTTATTAGAGATAGCAAATAAACTCGTCCCTGTGGGTATTGTCCGAACCCGTCCCCGTTTTGACAGGGAATCCCCGCATTGACTGGGTATGGGTATGGGTATGGGGAATCCCTGACTTTTTCAATTGGGTATGGGGATGGTTATGGGTATGTACATATCCCCGCCATAATACCCGTCCCCGCCATATTTTTGTCATCATTTAAATTATTAAAATATTCATAATTATTTAAGTAACCTATGTGTATATATATATATATATATATATATATATATATATATATATATATATATATATATATTCAATTTTTTATTTCTTCTAATTATTTGGTTTGTCATAAAACTTATTCGCATCTCCAATATATTTTTCATCTTATCATAACATTTATGTAATTATGTTAAAATGATTTATGTCAATTACAATTTTTTTATGTCTCATATTTGAATATTTCTATTATTTTTAATATTTTTATTTATTGTATATTTTCCTTTCACATAAATATGTTTAATACTCTCAATTTAAGTGTTTTATAGCATAAACCTTTCATTTACTAGATAATATAAAAAAAAATTACTTATTTTTATTAATTTTTGTTTCATTTGAAGAACTCTTTTGTTTCGCTAAAACAATTATTTCTCAACCATTGAGTATGTATGTTGATATTTGAAAAGTGTTCTTATATGTCTAAGGTATTTTTCATCTTATCATACTCTTAGTTATACATTTGTTTTACTTTGTGTGATTTCTTTCAATAGTTTCTCAAATTGTTTCTAAGACATACATTTGTTAATTTTTTTATATTTTTATTTGTTGTTTATTTTCATAATGTAAAATACTATTTCAGTATATTTTATCTAATTATTTTTATTTTCTAACTCATTATATCAATCATACTGTAATTTTTCACTATAATTGTATAAATAACTTTTATTTACTACAATATCAAAATTTAATGTAATTGCGATGAATATTTTTTTATCACCATCCAACATATATTGGAGTTCAAAAGATACAATAATCATGTTAAATTTGTTTTATTATGTTTATTATTTATTATTTGCGTATTTTGATTAGGTGGTGTATTATCATTTTTATTAGTGTGTAAAAAAAGAGATTAATTAGAATTTAAAAAATTGAAGGAAACAAACATTTAAAATATATTTTAATTTGAATATTTGTTTTCCTTTAAGTTTTTTTAAAAATATTTTTAAATTTTATCAACTAGGTTTCATTAATGTTTGTAGTTTACAAATTTAATAAATGTTTTAGTTCTCATGAAATTTTATTTGGTATTCCAATCTAAAATGTAAACAATTATAATTTATTTCAAAGTATTTGATATCAGAAACAACCATCCTCCTAATATTGAATATTTGATTATATTATTTTTCCTTTAAGGTAATTTTTTATTATTTTATAAAAATTAATCAAATTTTATATTGAAGTAGTAAGGAAACGGGTACGGGTATGGATACAAGATTATACCCGTTACCCAGTGAGGATGAGGATGAGATAAAACTTTAATACCCGTTGGGTTTTGGTATAGGGATAGGGATGCATTTTTTTACGGGGATGGGTATGAGATAGTGAAACCCGTCCCTGCCCCGCCCCGTTGCCATCCCTACTAGTTATAAGAGAATTGAAGAATAAAGAGCTTATGCTTTATGTTTTTAGGATCGATAACTAAACCTTTGCACTCATAAAAAAAATAAAAAAAAAATGGGAATTTTGAAAAATTTGCGAGGTATTAGGCTCAATTCTTTACAAGCCAAAGCATAAAGGTCATTATGTTTCGGTTATTTGAACAATCAAAGCATAAAAGTTCGTGAAAATTGTAAAATTGCCACTGCATTTTTACATATTCCGCTATAATCAAAGTATATACGACAATTTTAAATGCCAAAACTGCACTAGTGATTTCATTTGTTACGGGCCTCGTCAATAAGTTTATGGAAAATTAATAAAACACAAATGTAAGTACAAGAAGCTCAGGACATGTGCAAATGTTTCTCAATTTTGATCTATTAGTCCTTGCTAACATCATCTAATTCATGGACAAGATTGTTGGTTTTAGAATTTCAAATTGGTAGGGTGAGAAAGAGGACAAGAAAAGTATGAATGATTATGTTTTTAACTACGTAACACAACATTATCACGATGTTAAAAAAATAAGTTGTAGCCTTTTCACCACATAAAACCAATTGTATCAACATGATCATGCTCATTAACCGCAAACTTTCAAACAATTCATTTGAAAATAGAAGAACCAGTCAAGCTTGTTGTTAACAAATATTTCAAAAATTAACCTAGTCAATTTTTGAGTAACACATGGATGGAGTGTTGTGAAAACAAAGTATTGCAAAAAAAAATAAGCAATTGATTCACAACATGTCCCTCTTTTCTGACGGCTGACTCTACACATGTTGCTTTTGGTTTTGAAACGGACAAATCCACAAACACAATGTTGTCCCTCTTTTTGGTATGATTGTTCAAATCCTTCTCCACTTCCTTACCCAATCAAGAAAATTTATGATTGTGTAGTTCAAGTATCCTCCACTTATAAATAGGTATTTTTCCTCTCTTCAAATCACATTCTTCTTTTTTCCTTTAATAATTTATTTTTTAACAAAAAATAAATAAATATGTTGATGAAGAATAATATAATAAATTTATTTTTCTTCAAATGATAAAAGACAAGTTATGCGTGAGAATGAAAACAAGATAGATTCTACCTCTTTACATATTTTGAAACATATTATACTAATGATCCAATACAATGATTCAATTATTCAGTTATTTTGAAGCATAAATTATATTATTTGGTCCCTCAAAAATTGTTAGTCAAAATCCATCACTGATCATGGATACAAGATACAAACGGAGAGTACTTGATTATAGTTGAGAGTTATGACATGACTGATCATGCTACTGATATAAACATGAGTTATGTCAACCGAAACAAATCACAACTGATATTTTATTCATGTTTTAGTCAATATTTATTATAAGGAACATTTAATATGAAAACAAATAAAATTTCATTTAAAAAAAATCTAAATAATAAAGCATGAAATTATATATATATATATTTAAAATATTTTAATACAATTAAACTATTTAACAATATTTTAATAAAGTGTATGTTTTTTAATAAAAACTAGAATATTATTTAAAAGAATATTTACTTTCAAAATGTGTCCAAATGTGATAGGAAAAAGAATGCATTATGTGTACGTGTTTGATATTGTTTATTATTGTTTATATGTGAATCAGAGAAACATAATGACTTGTGGTCCTGAAAAGAAAAGAAAAAGTCAAATATTTAAACCTTTGTTTATGCTTTTATCATTTTTTTAACTATTTGACTGTACTAGGCCCTCAAAAAGACTATTGATTGCACAACTGTGAACAAAATAATAATTTGTCTATTTCAATTCCAAATGGCAGAAAAATTAAATAAAAAGAAACTATAAAATATACTTTATAAATTTTGAATTCAAAATCTTATTTAAAGAATCTCAATTAAATACTAAAAGAAAATTACAATTTAGTGCCTAACGAAATCTATTTATTCCAGCATACAACACAACTTGTTAAGTAGAGCCAATAAATCTAACTTAATTTTTTACCTAACTCACTAATTAATTAGCATTGCCCTGATTGGTTCTCCCTTGTCAGGGAACCTAAAAGGTGGACAGGCATGCATGCTGACACTATATTAAATGCAACATATTTTCAAAACTAAAACCTTCCCTAACTAAGATGTTTGAAAACTTCTACAATTATTTGTTTTCATTGTAGTAAATAAAGCCTCAAAGATATTATTTACAAAATTAATAATTAAAATCTCAATTAAAATACACCAAAAATGCATGAAATCATACCAAAATGTTATCATAATAATAATAGTTTGAATAAATCTTTTACCGATAACTTCTCAATTGACATCTAATTACCATTTACCAATAATATTGGTTATTACTACGGGATTGGTCTTTACAATAACCCGTGCATCTTATTCAATCAATTTTCTCAATATCTGTGAGAATTAAATTCAAAGTTAGACAATTCAAACATGCAGAATAGACAATTCAAAGTCAAAAAAAGGCCATAAAAATTATTAATCATTTAAATTTATTGAAAATATTACGTTTTAAACAAAAATAGAAGAACCAGTTTTGAATAGTGTGTTGATGGTTCAAGGTTTTATAAATGGTAAAATTTTCTTCTGAATAAAGTCAAGTATCCTTTGCTTACAATGAAAAGGCATGTTTGGGCAGTAGCACCGACCCACACCTAAGCTGATAATTACTTGCGAATTGGTTAATTCCGTCGAATCTCTTCCACCAAAAGCAAGAATCAGAATGAAGCCATTTTTACGACCATCATCTGGGCCCACCCGCACCGTTTTTTGCTCCAATCTCAACCCACCACAATTAATCTGAGCCCCACATTCACGTGCCATATATACTATTCACTCAAACCCGACCCGTTTTGAGATTCGAGACCCGAACCAAGGAATAGTATTTGAGATGACGACGAATCCAACGAACCAACGAGAGGGAATTCACGCTTTCCAACAACCAAATTCCTTTCCCTCGACAAACCATCGATATCAATAATTTATTAATTAATTGAAATAAATTAAATTAAAGGAAATCCTCTTTATTTACATTTACCGCGTTTTCTTTCGTCTCTTTCTTCTTCCTTCCTACAAACTTTTTCTTCATCCCAACCTAACAAAACAACAAAACGACCACCCAAACTGAGTTTCCCTCCGTCGTTTTCAATTTCCAGTGCTAACCCCACTGTGTTTGCGACTACTACGATTTACATACATTTCCAACTCACGGACTCCACTTTCCTCGTGAATCTCACCGTCACGGGTTGCCGCGTATTTTTGACGGTCAAGACGTTGGGGTTCGGTGGAGTTTTTCTCGGGGTTTTCCGCGCAGCTGTTGGGCCAATCTATGTGTGGTCCTCGTAGTAGCTGCTTAGGGTGTGTTGGTGGTGCTGGATGTGTGTGGGGTGCAGGATAAATGCATGTCACCGGGGATCTAGGGTTTTCGAGCCTGGTCCTTCTGGTGGTTTGTCTGGTGGTGCCGGTGATCGGCCTCGTAATTAGCCGTAGATGGCAGGTTTCGGAGGCTAAAAAGGAGGAGATCAGGAGACTTCTGGTTTTGGCAGCGGAGGAAACTGCCAGGGCTGAGAAAGAGGCATTCTATGGGTACGGCACGGCAGCTACTACTGCTCCGAGCAATCAATGTGCCGTGTGCTATTTCCCTGCCACCGCGCGCTGCGCTCAGTGCAAATCAGTTCGCTACTGGTGCGTTTTGAAATTGTGCTGAATAGTTTAAGTAGAAGTATTATTTTTAATGTGGCATGGGTTGTGGGGTTCATTTATTCAGAATCAGACAAGATTTGCCGTGCTTTTATTAATTATTGTTGGAAACCGGGGATACCATTTCTTGATCTCGTTTTCTGGAGTTCTGTCTCTTGTGGTTTCTAAAACAAACTCTACATTATGTTAAATTTGTGTTTACTTCTTGTGATTACACGCCACCAAGATAAATACACAAAATATCTGGCTTTTAGTTAAGTACTATCCCAGAGGAGTTTTTGTACAAGTGTAGCTCATTCTTCTACACTTTTACATGGTTAACAGTTAGATTATGAGATCACTTTCCTGTTCCTCTTGTTGGTGGGTCGAGATAAAATCGCTCTGCAAGTTTTGCTAAGTGTTTAGATTGTCTTTTTACATTTTTATGTAGAAACCTTTAGGAAGAGAACATTTTTTTTTTTTAGATTTTTTCTTTAGTTTGGAGAATATTACTAAAATAGTGCTGTTGTTTGCATGTTTCTTTCACGACCCCATTTATGCATTAAGTTGAATGATCTAGGTGACTGTGACATTATGTATTACCGTGGTTCCAATTCATTGTTTTGGGTCTGCATATTTCACCGTCCTCCAATCTATAATATTGCATGCTTGGTTTGTGGTGTTTCCAGTTCTTTTGAGTGTCAAACTGTTCATTGGCGGCAAGGTCACAAGTTAGAATGCAATCCTTCCAGCACAAGCCACCAGAGTTATGATGTAACAAGTGATCTTGGCAGCAAGGTGATAGAACAAGGCTACTCTGGAATATATGGTGAGAAGTCAGAAAGTGAAAGTACAGAATGTAAATCATCCTCTGAAAAGCCTTCGATTTCTGATATCTGCTTTTCTCCCAAAGTTTCATCTCAGAAGGATGAAAATATCAGATTTGAGTCCCTTACAGAGGGGAATATAACAGATTCTAATTCGGAATTGTCCAGTAATTCATTTTCTGGATTCTCAGCTTCCACAGGTTCCAGTGATTCTTCTGATGATTCCTCTGTCTGTGAGAGTGTCATTTCAAATGAGCATGACAGATCAGAGGGACATATTTTTGTTGATTCCACCCTTGACAATCCTGACAAAACTAATGACAATAGCGAGGGGGTAACCATGTCTTCTTCACCGAAGTTTGCTACTTTGGTTGATTCAATAGATGGTTTTTCTACAATGCATAAATTAAATCATATCGGACCTGGTTTTAGTAAAGAAGAGAGGAAGTTTGCATCAAATGGTAATTCAGGTTCAGATGTGTATAAGGAGAAAACACTTGATCCTTCTACAGTGTTTTCTGGGTTCTGGGATAAAGCACTAGATGGGATTAAAGATGATTCTAAGAATGACACTCATACATCTTATTCTGATGAATCAACGGGTAAAAGGACTGTTTCTGAATCTTCATTTCACTTTTCATTCAGTACCATTCCTCCTGCACATGTACGAGATATCAGGACAAAGGGTTCTGAATCTGATAATGCATTTCCAAATTGTTTTGGGTCTGAGAATGACAACATGAACTCTTCAAAGGAGAGGAAATTCTTGTTCTCCAACAGCAAAGTTTCCAATGATCGGAATTATGTTACTCTAAGTGGTTCTGAATCTGATCATTTGGAATCGAAAGACAGCTCCAGACCACCTTTATCATCTTTCTCCCATCAATCCTCCAGTGCTGGCAAAGGTTCAGTTTGTGCAGATGCTTTGAGCATCCATAACTTTCAAGCGACTGGCACTAAGGTAACAAATCATGTTGTGGAAAACCGTCGCAGCACCTTCAAGTCCACTGCGATTAAGCATGACCGTGCTGATTCTAATATAGCTTCTGAAACTAAAGAAAATTCTCATACTGGTACAAAACACGGGAATAATGACGATGAATATGGCACTCAGGCTGTCACTTCCTCTCGTGTTCCTAGCTGTTCTGCAAATTCTAGAAGTGGTATAAAAACCTCTGTTTTGAAAGTTGTTGATCAGTTTAGAGGATCAAATATGTCAAAGCACTTTCCATTCTCTGTTGGGAGTGAGGTTGGTGAAAGACACCATGACAAGGTTCTTCTTCTTCTATACCATATTTTTTTGCATTCTTTTGTGCTTTAAAATATGGTCACCTTACATTTAAAGTTGTTGCAGGTTTTTTTTCCTTATGAATTATTTGTCAAGCTTTATAACTCGAACAAGGTGGAGTTATGCCCATTTGGCCTTATAAATTGTGGAAACAGGTAATTTCAAGTGATTTAAGATAAAACATTAAAAATATAAGTGGTTCCATCTTATATGTGGATTTTACATTTGCAATATCGCTTTGTGGTGTGTATTATTGTCTCCTTGCCTTGCTGATAAAGATCATATTTTACATTATTTTTAAATGATTGATTTGAATAGTCAGGTTGTAATCAATTGGTCCTCCACTGTGTTTTGTGGAAGATTCACGGTTTTCTTTTCAACTTTGCAGTTGTTATGCTAATGCTATACTTCAGTGCTTAGCATTTACGCCGCCTCTGACTGCTTATTTGCTTCAAGGATTACATTCTAAATCATGTATGTGTACTATCAGAGGTTTCATCATGGAATCACGTCTATGTTGTTTATTTAATGCTGTTTTGTTAGTTGTAACTATTTTTGTAGCTTAAATATCTCCTATGCAAATTTTAGGTGTAAATAAAAAATGGTGTTTCACCTGCGAATTTGAAAGATTGATTTTGAAGTCAAAGGACACAAAATCTTCGGTGTCTCCTATGTGCATAATCTCTCATTTACAGAATATTGGAAGTCAGCTTAGTAATGGGAGAGAAGAAGATGCACATGAATTTCTTAGGTATTTTTTACATCTTTGAATCCATGTAAAGTAATCTGAGTATTGTTTTGTATTTCGTTTTAAATGAACGGTGGCACACTTGACACTTGACAGGCATGTTATTGATACAATGCAATCTGTTTGCCTTATGGAAGCTGGGGTTAATGCATCGGGCTCCTTAGAAGAGGACACTACTTTAATGGGTCTAACATTTGGTGGTTACCTTCGATCAAAGGTAAATTTTATTTCTATCTGGAAAAGTAATTCACAATTATCTTCATGTTTTTCCTTTTCTCCTGTCATAAGTGTAATACAGTGTTGGCATGTTTATGTAATAGATAATTTTATCATTGTTGTCATCATAGCACATGCTTTTTGAAGGTAAAAAAAATAAAAATAAATGAACATTCTCCTCATTTGGCAGATAAAATGCATGAAATGTGGAGGGAAGTCTGAACATGTTTATGAAATAGATAATGATATTATTATTGTCATTGTAATCTGCTGATTGGAAGTAAAAGGGACAAATGAACATTCCTCGTTTGGCAGATAAAATGCATGAAATGTGGAGGGAAGTCTGAGCGTCAAGAAAGGATGATGGATCTGACTGTTGAGATAGAAGGGGATATAACAACCCTGGTGGAGGCTCTTCAACGGTTTACAAGCACTGAGACTCTGGATGGGGAAAACAAGTACCACTGTGTCAGGTTGGTTGATTCTTTGGTGCCTTTTGATCATTATCTTCACAGGGAGAGTTAAGTTACTACAGATTTTTTTACGTAGATTAAATACAAAATTTTAGAATTCAACTGCTGGCATAATAGGATTATGTAGATTTGTTGCTGTGACGTTCGGCTTGTTTTTATGATTTTTATCATAAACACTTCCAGGTGAAAAAATGAAATAAGTTACGCTATCTTAAAAGTAGCTTACGCATTTATCCAATCAGGCCCCTTAAATTGGATGATGGAAGTTAAGTCTGGGATGTCTCCTGTCAAGGGAAGAACAGCCCCAACCCAAAAAAACGCCTCTTAAATTTATCATCTTTTTATGGGCCATCATTATGAGTAAAGTTTTGTAAGTTAATTCTGTATCCTCTTAAGAATCACCTTGGTACTAAAACAGATGTTGCATAACTACGGAAAGTGTTTAGGCATGTGCCAAATGGCAAGTTTTAGAATGGCTTGCACATGGCCTACCTTCATTGAGCCTATATCATATGGATCCTAGGCCATTAGCAGTGGGCAAGTCCTTTTAGTGATCTTCAGTTAAATCAGAATTTGAAAATTAACGCTTATGATTTTTGGTTCAAATCTTTTCTCTGACGGATTCACTAATTAATGCATTATTTTTCTTTGATTTTGGCTTGGCTGTACTTAGAAGAAAGCATTGCACAATCCTAATGTCACAAGTTTACACAGCCTGTGCCATAATAATTGACATGCAAGATACTCTGTCAAATCAACCTTGTAAAACTTATTTTATTGTGGCCAAGTTATGACTCTAGCCTTTTACCAAATTATGATTTAAAGCATCCATAAAAATGTTATTGTCTCTCCTATTTGGTCTTTCGGTGTTGGGCAAATGGTTCCTTATTTTTGATTTTAGTTGTTGGAATTTTGTTTGGAGTACTTGTACTCAAATGCTTTTCCTTGTGTTCATAAACTATTTCCATTTGAAGATGTAAGTCTTATGAGAAGGCCAAGAAGAAGCTGACAGTTTCAGAGGCACCCAATGTTCTTACTGTTGCATTAAAGAGATTTCAGGTATTTCATGAATTCAGTTCCAAGACAATGTTATTTTAACTGCACTATATGCATAGTTTTCCTTAGTTGTTACATCGTATTGCAGTCTGGGAAATTTGGGAAGCTCAACAAGCCTATTCAATTTCCTGAAATACTTAACTTGGCACCTTTCATGAGTGGGACTAGTGATAAATCACCCATATACAGATTGTATGGGGTAGTTGTTCACTTAGATACCATGAATGCTGCCTTTTCGGGTCATTACGTGTGCTATGTGAAGAATATACAAAACAAGTGGTTCAAGGTTGATGACAGTGTGGTAAGCCCCTTACTTTTGCGTTTGTTTCCAATATTAAGAGCAACTTTTGGTTCCCAAATGTACTTTTCTATGTATGATTTTCTTAATAAGTAGTCCATGGTCCTTTCGATAAGCTGAATATATGATAAAACTGGGTTAGAATATGGGAGAAAGAAATGAAAGCATTTGATAGAAACATCTGCAACTTGACCTGGATTGTAGACTGGAGATATTAGCGCAGAGGTGAGATGTCAATAAAGACTCCTCCAGGTGTCGGAGAGATCTGGACTCTACCTTCCAACTACAGTTAAAAACTGAATATGATTTCCACTCTCCCTTTTCCTCCTAGTTACACCCTATTATCCTTTGAGTTCTTTAACCCACTAATTGACAGTCTAACGTTGGACTAACTACATTTTTCTAATACTCTAATCACAACATACTGTTATTTCTATTGCTAATTGATTCAAGTCCACTGAGCAGTGAACAATGTAGAACCAAAATTTATCAAAAATGCTTTTCAAATTACAAATATAGTTAAAAGTCAGAGACTTAAGTAGGATGCTATAGCGCCACTACAGCTTCGGAGCATCCCCTAGCTACTACAGGGGCTGCTGTAGTAGGGAGGTTAAGAGTGTATTTGGGAAACATTGAATTTCCCCATTTCAGTGGTCTTCCTATATATTTCAGCTGTTTATTAAAAAATTCTTGTTTGGGCCAATCAACATTGAACTTTTAGTACACCTTCTCGCCCTGAAGACTGAACATCTTGAATGTGAAAATAAATATTTATGGATGGTTCAATAATGGGTGACACGATAGGCATAACAATCCTTGTTATGATTTGATGTCAATCTAGAATTTAACCTTGCAAAATTGGTTTGAAAAGTGAGATTTAGGTTTGTTTATATATTATTAATTTGGACATATTTATAGTTGAAATGGGATTTCAAACACAACTTAAAAGTCCAAAGTAGTCTTTTTCTTCCAAAAGCTAATATTTTGTTACATCTATGGAGTTCAATTGTTTGCTTAAATTAGGACGATCTATTTTACTTTTAAAAGTGTAATTCCCATAAAATAAAATAAAAACTGATTCTGATTATAATCGAAATAATCGATTATCAAAATAATCCAATTCTCACAGCTGTCCCAAATTCATTAAGTGTAGCCAGCTGTTGCGGATGCCATAGTAGTGCTATGAGGCAGAGGCTATTCTAGAAAAACCCAATGAACTGAGATATCCCCTTGTTTCTCTTGTCTCTCTCAAACCTCCCTCTGCCTCTCTTATGTTGATGTTGCTGTTGGTGTTGCCTCTTCTCTGGCAACTGTGTGTGGTCTCTTTTGTCTTTTGGCAAGTGCCTATGGTGAGTGCCGCTCTTTTATTCTGTCGGTGAGCCACCTTATTGACACAATTAAACTGAAAGAATATCATGCGAAGGTAGACAAATGACAAAGGTGGTGCAAGAGGTTCAGAATTGAAAGCTCTGTAAGCCAATTTCGTTCCAAAATCGTTTTGTTCTGGGATGAAAGTAAAGTCAAGTTCAGTGGATGATTGTGTCCTCAAATCACTGCTGTATTACTAAATAGAAGGAAATTTACAGAACATTTGTTGCGGTTTTTACTTGTATTTTACTTTGTTTAACCATCTGCTGTATGTATGTCTTGCAGGTGACTGCTGTTGAATTGGAGAGAGTGTTGACAACAGGAGCATATATGCTTTTATATGCAAGGTAACTTGGGTTTTTTGCTCAAGTCTGACGAGGGGAGGGAGATTTGATTGAACCAGTCAGTGTTTAAGACATTGATGGGTGGCTTCAATGATCCTTCTAACTACATTTTCTCTTGTTGGCTTCTCTGATTATCTGAGTCGCGTTGTAGGTGCTCGCCTAGGGCTCCAAGATTAATCAGGAACAGAATACTATCCTCAGATTCAAAAAGTAAAGTCAGCGGAAAGACTCTTGCAACGAAAGCAAGATATACATCTACGAATTCTGGTGTTTCTGAACATGTCAACAGTTCCATCTCTCCGGATGGCTCACCTGCATTCGATTCTTTCTATTCAAAGTTTCACCACCTGAAAAAGATTTTAGAGGAAGACTCGTCCAGTGATAATTCATCCCTCATTAGCAGCAATTCCGATGAAGGTTCTTGCAGTACTGATAGCACCTGTGATTCAGCCAGTACAGATGACTTCACAGATTATCTTTTTGGTGATTCAGGAAATGGGTGGAGTAGTGTGTGGAGGAATTCTGATTCTGACACATCCTCGTCCTCCTCATCTTCCCCCTTAAACTCTCGACATTCCCCACTCTCTGATATGGACCGATACGATTCAGTTTCTCCTACTGCTATTCCCACAGGTTCAAGAGTGGAGAAAGACAGTCATGTATACAGAAATGGAGCGGTGAGTGTTGATCGGAGAGGGGTGGGTGTTTCTTGTTTGCATTCTAACACAAGTTCACAGCATAGAGGGTTAGGTAGTGGTAGGATTAGTAGCAAGATTAGTAGTAGGGAAACTCACTCTTTTGTGAAAGTAGGATCTAACCTTTGTAATGATACAGAATGTGGTGTATTATGTAGAAAGTATAGAACGGATTAAAATTTAGTAAAATAATGAGGGGATGCTCAATGTATAATGTAAGAACTTTGAGGCGGCGTTGTTTTCAGAAAGGAAAATTAGCCACATCACTTTGCCAATAACTTAACCAGCTGTAGATATTCATAGCTCCAACTTTGTTATAAAACTTCGGTGGAGTTTATTCTGTTATTTTAAATAGGGATACTTTAAATAAAGGAAAGTAACATTGTTTGTCTTATAAATACTTGCATTTTTTTTATAATTGTATTATACCTGTTTTATATTGCAAATCACCAAGTTTTATACTTTCTATTTTGGAAGATTATTATAGGGCAAAAATGAATGAAATTTTAAAGTTAAACCTTTCCACCCTCTGCAACCAAACCAACCGCCATGAATTTGCTATTTCGCTGCGTAACGTCTCAGTTAACACAGCAATTCCAAACCCGTAACTCTTCACACTTCTACTGGTTTTTTTTTTTCCTGAACCCCATATCTGTACCCTATAATTTCGAACATAACCATTTGTAAAGGTGACTTCTTGATTATTTGTTTTGGAAATCTTCTAAAATAGGTTTTACAAAAATTTTGGAGCATAATTTCTGGAACAAATTTTCTAAAGCATATAAGATGTCTCGACCAAGATTTTCAGAACATATGATACATTCTAAAATGAGCTTTTCAGAACGAACTTTCCAGAATTAGAATGAGTTTTCTTTTGTTTCCTTCTTCCTCTAGAGTGGAAAATGAAGATGCAGCGGAGATGGTACAATTACGGATGCAGAAGCAACAACGGTGGCATGTGCCATGGTGCAATCAGAAAAATTAGTTTAGTCTTTTCTTATTAGTACGGGATGCAGTTAATAATAGTTGGGGTGCAAAAAGAAAAGACCCTTATGAATTTCGTGATATTTCATGTATTTTTAATAAATTTACATAAATGAACTTATGTGTAATTTAATCTTAAAATACTTCTTCTAAATATAAAGAAGCTAACACGTGGCATAACTGTGACTTGATACGTGGATAATCTTTTTGAAATTAAAAAGATTTTAAAAAAATTTTAAAAAAATTTAAAAAAAAAAAATTTAAAAATTTAAAAAATTTAAAAAAAATTTAAAAAAAATTAAAAAAACCAGGAGTTGGCATGTATTGTTCAAAAACGTTAACTATTTAAACACCGATAGTGAAAAGAACCAAATTGACCACAATTTATCGAAAATGAGAACCTAATTGAACATAAAACGAAAATAGGGACCAAATTGAATAAAATCAACAAAATTAGGAACCAAATGTATATTTAAGCCTTTTATATACCTTTTCTAAATATTTTATGAAAAAAATTGTCTGCATGTATTTAGTTAATTCACTTTTTTCTCCATGCCATATCATACTTACAAGTTACTAACAACTATATATAATTGTCTGAGAAACGTAATAGTTAGTTACACACATCCTCTTGTATTATTGTTATGCTCTACATTTCTAGATATTACAACCTTCCTATTATTTTCCTCTTAGGACTGTTTCAGTGTTTTTTTTTTTTTTGTTTATTACTAGTAAAAGTGCATACACTATACACAAAAAAATAAACACACACACACGAATGATCACCTTTTTTTTATAACAAGAAAAAATAATAAAATTATTATTATTGTAATTATAAAAATAAATGTAAATAATTTATACATTTTCATTGTAGATAATTTTTATTTATTTTTGTAGGTAATTTTGTTAATTATAAAAAATTATTTTAGTTTTAAAAAGGATTATTATCATTTTTAAATAATTTAGTAAATGTATTATTATCATTTTTATTTCAATTTAAGAAAGCTAGATTTTTATATTTTCGAAAATGGGAAATTTAACCAAAATCATTGTATAAAAACATATTTAAAGGAAATCTAGGTTTTTAAAAAATATAAACCAAACATGATAAACATAGCTTCCTAATTTTAGATTCAGGAAAAATAAAAACTTTTATCCTAGTAAGCAGTCTTCATAACTCATATGATCTTTAAAATCCTTGAAAGTTCAATTATCTCACTGACTAAATTTCCTTTTCGAGTGAGATTTTCAAAATAACATATGCACAATGAGATAAGTCAATATTCAATGTTTCTACAAATAATGTGTTTTGTTATTATCGTAAAGTTTAATTACCATAAATGGGTATTTCTACACATCATCGTTTTAAATGAATACTCTTCTATTTTCGTTTCATTAATATTCAATGTTTCTATTTTATACTTATATATTACTTTAATATCTCTCAACGCATTTCATTATCTTCTAGTTTCTTCCCTAATAGTAGAAAGTATTGTGAGAAACTTGATAAGAAATGTTTGTTTGTTTTCCTTAATATTTTTCTTTTTCTCACGACAATTTTGATAAGAAATTTGCATGAAGATATCGAGAGCCTTCTAATTTATAATCGACGTGATACCGATGTGATATCTTAACAAATTATTGAATCCATTATGTGTCAATCATTTCCTATTTCTTAATGTCATTATTATTTGATAATTTAGTGCCTCTAATCCTTTATATCATGTTAATCCTCAATTATGTATGTATACAATTAATGAAATAAGAAAGGTTTTATAAGGAAACCAACTTAAATTCATAACTAGTTAATTTTTTTTTTCTGTACTAAGATGGTGAAACTAAGCATTTATACGAACATATTCGAAGTTATGCATTAAGTTATATAAATAAACCATGCAACTAGAGAGAAATCAAAACTTAAGATGTTCGCGTTTTCTACCGATTTAGAAAAAAAAAAAAAAAAAAAATTATTTAGTGTTTTGTGTTTTATCAGAATCAATCTCCTTCTCTTGCATTTATAATCTTCATTGAAATTTTACTTAAATTGACTTAACAATTATATATTTTTATACTTTACACTTTTTATTTAAATTATAATAAGCTTGTATGTTGAAAAATGCTAAATTTCCTTTTTCAAGTTTTAATATTCTAATTTACTTCACTAAATTATATTTTATGGTATCAAATACCTTTAATGTTAAAATTATACTCTAAGAAATGCCATTAATATAATTTAGGAGTGGTACATTATATTTCGTAGATCGAACATATTCTATATAAAAATAATCCTAAGCTATTTTCATCATTGGAATCGAACTGCATTACAAATTTAATTTTCTTTAAAGTTTAAATTACTTTGATGCATTTAAATCGAACATTTTTATATTTTTATATATGACTAATCTAGCATTCCATTTTAGTAATATAAAATTATTAAAATAAGACATTTTATATTATAATATAAATTAGAGCATGTTATTGATGTATATAAGAATCAATCTTCTACAGTTATCCAAAATATATTAAAACAATAGTATTATAGGTACAGAACAATGTCATAAGTAGAATTTAAACATGAAATAGTTGTCCAAAAGGATTATTCACAGAGCAAGGAATTACAAAATAAACCGTTCCAAAAGGTTATTAAAAGAGCGTTAACAAATATGCCTACACTAAATACCATTGTCTCTGCCATCCGCACGATCATTAGAAGTTTTCACATATGCTCACACTCAGATTAGTGATCATTACAAAAAGAAAACACCATAAGAAAACAGAGCACATCAAGGAGAAGGGTAAGCTAGTTACGAAAAAGAAATACACGTGTGTGTGTGTATATATATATATATATATATATATATATATATATATATATATATATATATATATATATATATAAAACTAAAAAGAATTGTAGAACAATGCACCAACTGCACCAAGCTAAGCAATATCAACTAACCCATCACACATGATGACACTCTAGACTCAATTATTCGGATTTAGACATAGATGTATGATTCTTGGTGGTTTTTGTACTTGTGGTGGTCTCTACTACTTACAGAGTCGATGTCAATGAGTTTTACCCTACCACACAAGGTTAGTCTCTTTAACTGTCATAAGAACCCTGAGGCTGTTCTTAAAGTCAGACCTCCTGCCCCTCTCACCTCATGACTTATTCGACTCTACATGAGTCTTGAATGAACATGAACATTAGAGTATTAGGATAAACCTCCAATATTGACTTCTTACATCAATGAACACATTACTAATTAAATCAAATAGGATTTCTACCATGGAATCTCCTATATTCTCACACAAGCATTTGAAAACACATATTAAAAACCACAAAACATATGTCTCTCTTGAAAAATAACTAATTACTATAACTTTTATCCAATCCAACTTAACAACACATTATGCAAATAATTTGAGATTTTAGAAATAAAATTGTAGTGTAAAGCTAAAAAAATTTTGTATTTACATTCAAATTAAAGATATAGAAAGTTAATTGAATAGCATAGAGAAAATTATGCACAAAACAAGCAACAAAGGTCAATGTTGTCAACAACCAAAATTACAGGGAACTTGCGATAAAAACTTCTCTCACTACAGACCTTCGATTCAAGATTCGACCGGTCAAAGTCAAGAACTATGTGTTTTTAGGATCAGCTGTTAAAACTTCAGCTCGATTCAACAGTTAACAAAGTTGGAACCTTCATTTTACAAAAAGTGTGCAGTGTAGGAAAACGGGTAGCGCCACACCATATGATTCTTGGTTGTGAGATTTTGATTTGTTCCACTGTACAATTTGGTATCTTGCATTTTTATCTTCTCAAACTCATTTCAAAAGTGGTTTATAGATGATACCAAACTGAACAATTGCAACAATCAATATCTCTCATTCCAATTGCATTCTAAACTACCTAAATTCTACATTTACCAAGTCTATAAATGAGCAAAAGCAAAATCTTAGCTAAGTAATATCAAACCCTCAATTCAAACATGGTTACAACCCCAAAGTCTAACCTTGTACCATATTCTACATCATCTGCCAAAATAAAAGAGTTTCATCTCCATTCAACTCAAGAACCATATTTCTCAAGATCCATAACTTAATCTCACATGCATCCACTTTCAAGATGTCACTATAACCCACCAAATTCAATATATTTCTCATAAAATAATCAGACAAACACAAATTCTTTGAACAAAAACATCTCTTCCGTAACAATTACCATTTTGAAAACTAAGCTTTTCCTATCAATACATGGAATTAAACTACCAATTAACAAAAATTCCCAAATTTGCTAAAAATGAAATTTCCAAACTTGAAACAAGAACAAACCTATAATTCCATAATTCAATAAAAAAACATACTAAGGCACAATCATTAGCTTCCCTTACCTTGAAAGATGTTAACCCAACAACATGCCTTAAAAGAAGAGCACCACGACATTACTACAGCTTACGAATCTGGAAAACAGAACCAAGGGAGCGACAATGAGACCAAGACAGAGAACAACATAGGACCAAAGCTTTGGAATAGAAAAAAGGAAGTGGAACAGAGGTTAGGGATTGGCTTGCGTGGAGGAAGAGCATTCAGTAAACTCGAAGGAGGACGTAACTCAAGCCCTAACAAAGCTCCTGTTTCAAAAAAGGGAGAAAGACAATAAGTTGTTGCTAAGTGGAGAGACAAAATGAGGGAGTGAGTAGCTGGAAAGGAAGTCTTGAGGTAATAAGTAGGTTGATCATGGACCATTTAATAAAACCAGCTCAAAACCTTATTATATTAGAAAGGGAATCTCACAGATAACCTACTATAAAAAAAAAATCTAAATTTTGTTATTTACTTTTAATAAAAGTAACGTAAATTTGAATTATAAAAAAAGGTGATTGGATAATAAATCGTAGAATGTGTTGGTTTTGTGATGGTAGAGGATAATAAATGAGGTAGTTAATGATTGATAAAATAGAGGAAGAGAATAATGAAGGGTGAGAAATTTGTATTCTCTTGTAGACAATTTGATTTTGTCTTGCAATAAATCCAACATGGGTTTCTCACTTTGTACTTTGCAGATCAAACTTGACCAATACACATCATTTTCTGAGCCCCACCCACATCAACATCATCATGGCGCAAAATCCATTCTTTCAATTTAGATCTTTCTTATCAATTCACTTCTAAAAAAAATTATATATATTTTCTATCAAATATACCCACTTGTACTTTTCTCCCTCACTTCCTCTTCGTTCCCGCAAGTACAATTGCAAATTTCTCTACCCAACCACTCTTCCTCATAACACTTTCAAAGTCTATGATTTAAGGGGTTATTAGTTACCGATCAAAGAATAATAAAATTTTGAACTATTTTTTTGAACTATTTTTCTTATCCATTTTTAATTTATTAGTTCAATTATTTTTAAATTATTTATTTTAATTTTTTAATAATGTGATGTGATAATATAAAAATAATTTAAATAATAAATAAAAAATAAAAAAAATGTTAAAATATTATTATCTTTAATGAAATCATTTATGACCACACATTAATATCGTTGTTCGATGTATAAAAATTCACAAACTGTTAGGTTTTTACAGAGGGGGTTTTACTGAAGAGAACACAACACCAATGAGACCTAAGCCCAAGCACATAAGACATTGACACCACTCTCAACCCAAAACTTTAAGGCAATGGGTTTATGGGTCTTTATTCTTATATAGTACTCTACTTTCTCATTTCTGGTCAATGTGGGACTTATACTCACACTTGGATTTCTAACAATCTCCCCCTCAAGGGTGAGTCCCTTCAACCACATTGGTACACTCCCCCTCCAGCGGAAGCTGTCCAACCACGAGTACTTCTTTTCTACCCTTTTCTGTACCACCGTTCTTCTTAACGGGACACGCTTACCTGACCCACACTGTTAGGAAGACTTTCGATACCAGGACCATACTGGTACTGCACTCGTCTGAGCCAGTATTAACCATCGGCTCTGATACCACTTGTTAGGTTTTTACAGAGGGGGTAGAAGGGGTTTCACTGGGGAGATACAACACCAATGAGACCTGAGTCCAACCACATAAACCCATTGCCTTAAGGTTTTGGGTTAAGAGTGGTGTCAATGCCTTATATGATTGGGCTCAGGCCTCATTGGTGTTGTATCTCCCCAGTGAAACCCCCTCTGTAAAAACCTAACACAAACAACACTTATCAAAATGCAAAATGTTATAATGTTTTAAAGACGTGTGTTGTTAATTAGTCGCTTAATAATTTTTACCACACTTATTAAATCGATGTAGAATCGAGAAATATTACATCAATTATAATAAAAACTTAAGCATATATACTCTATAAATCAATTAATTTTTTGTTTAAAAACAAATTAGATTGATTGTTCTTGTTAATCAATGTAATATGTTATTTTTATGGAATGAAAATTATGATTTGTGTGTATGTCAACCTGCAATTGCAAATATATAACAACTAACCATATTAAATTGTAAGAAATTAAAATTTGATATTGGTCTCGCCTAATAAATATTGAAATTATATCAAACATTAACATTTACATAACTACATTAAAATTGTTATAGAACAAATTATATATAAATTAACCATAATTATTAATGAAAACTAAATTAATTAGATAAAAATACATTGTATAAATAACACAATATTTCAAACATAATAAATTCTAAATTTTAATAATACAAAAACTAAAAATATATAAATATTCAAATATAAATAACTTGTTATTGTGCGATGATTTTACGATAGACAAAGATGACTGTTCACGATAGATAAAATAAATGACCTAACAAGAACTCACTTTCATGAGTAACGACGGACCTTAGACATGATATAAGGGAGCCACATCTCCCCATTTTTTTATTCAATTTTTTATATTTACTTTAAAATTATTTTTATATATTATTATATCATTTATATTAATTTTTAATTTTTTATAATTTTCTTGAATATTTTTTCCTCTTTTTTTTCGTTTCTTTTTCATGTATTTCCACTTCTTTCTTCCCTTTCCCTTTTCATTTTACTTTTCACCCTCAATCTCGCATTATTTTCAAAATAAAATTGCATCATGGTGGAATAAAAAAGTTAAGAAACATTTTAGACCAATTCGTTTCTTCTTTTAAATAAATTTATTTTCTACTTTTTTTTAAAGTAATATGTTTTATTCTTGTATGTGATAAATTTGTCTATTGTGTATCACTTGGAGTTGATAAATTTATCTTTTACTAAATAGGTGAATAGTAATAAATTTATATTAAAAAAATTATAATAAAAAGTAAAAGAATTGATTCTTTCTTTTTTAAGAGAAAGACTTGTGATGAAGATGAAAAATATGCATTTACGTCATTTAAAATTTATAAATTTGATGCTAATTCAATAATTAAGAACAATAAAAAATAAGTTTCTAAAGTTCTTATAGTTGAATATAATAAATTTCAAAAGATCTAATTTGGCAACCATGTTGATGAGTGTGGTGGTGTCGTTGGAACGTTCTTGTGGTGTAGAGTGCGGTGACGCTTGTAGACAAGTGGCTTAATGGAAGAGTAGAGAAGTCGCAATGATTCGCTTGGTGGTGGATTGTTGGAAGAGAGAGAAGCTTTGGATTGGATGAAATTGGAAGTGCATGTAGAGTGAAGACGCAAAAATTGCAGGCTTTTTGGAAATAAAAAAAACAAAGACGCATATTTGTATATAGGTTTTAAAAGGATATTACAAGGTTGTTATAAACAATTAATGTAGGTTATTAGAAACGACTGATGTTTGTGAAATTTTTTGTTTTTTTTTTTTAATTTAAAAAAAACTGTCGTGTGATATGTTATTGTTGTATCATGTGTTAGATTAACCGTGATTGTTTTCAATTTAATCCCTTTATTTACAATGTTTTTTTGAATTTAGTCTTTATATTTTTTAGAATGATTCAATTTTTTCTCTCAAATTTGAGACTAAATTAGTAATTAAGCTTAATTACAAATTAATATTCTTGTTAAAATAACTTTTTATCATTTATACATCAAATCACTCCCTCAATACTAATGTTATTTTTTTTCTTACATTTGTTCACTTGTAATTTTTTACATATGTAAAAAACAAAATAATTTGAATATTTAGGTGGAGTAATTTGATGTATAAATGATAAAAAAATTATTTTAGCATGAATATAAAGTTGTAATTAAGCTTAATTACTAATTCAGTCTCAAATGAGAAAAAGACAAAATTGAATCATTTTAAAAAATAGGAAGACTAAATTGAATCAAAATTGTAAATAGAGAGATTAAATTGAAAACCACCATTGTTAGTTTGACAGATGCGATGTGGTAGTTTTTTTTTTTTTAATTTTAAATATTTTAAGAAAATAAAATAAAAATTGAAAATTTTACAAAATGACGTGTGACATATACGGACACGATGTTAACTAAGAAAAATGACTAAATTGG